>JACCDH010075596.1_pt1 | contig 68192 bp, 66 predicted proteins | sample 7442481 | NCBI WGS metagenome assembly JACCDH01 (sample SAMN15323433, study PRJNA562643) | freshwater metagenome | isolation source: river surface water | place: USA:Blue River Watershed | collected 2017-08-15 | reverse complement strand
TCTTGCTGCCACTGCGCACCGAACTGCGGGTCGGGTTGGAACGCTGGCCCGACATCCGTCGGACGGCTCAAAGCCGCCGCAGCGCCTGGGCCCTGGTGATCTTGTTGGGCGTGCTGTGTTTGCCATGGCCCGGTCGGTTAGGTGCCTCGGCCATCTTGCTGCCTGTCGATGCCTGGCCGATCTACGCACCAGCGGGGTCCAAGGTTCAGCAATTGCCCGTCGGGCACGGTGAGTGGGTTGCCGAACAGTCGCCTGTGCTGGTGCTCGAGGTTCCTGAGCTGGCGGGGCGCGAGCAGGCTTTGGCCGCCCGATTGGCGCAGCAGCGCTGGTTGAACGCCAGTTCGGGCTTTGATGAGGAACTTCGCAAGCGCTGGTTGGTGTCTGGACAAACCCTCGCCACCTCCGAGTCGGAGTGGCAAGGCTTGCAGGCTGAGCGCAGTCAATTTCAGCCGCTGGCCCCTTATGCCGGGCACTTTTACTGGTCCGATCCGGACCTGGCAGTGGGGCAGTGGGTGGGCAAAAAAGAATCTTTGGGCGTGTTGGGCAAAGCTCAAACGGCTTGGCGGGTGGAAACCTGGCTGGATGAAGACGATGTGGCCCGTGTCGAGGTGGGGCAAACCGCCCGTTTTTGGCCCGACAGCGCAGCACTCGGCCACATCGACCTGAAGGTGGTGGCGGTGGATCGGGACGCATCACGCACCTTGCCCCGCAAAGAGCTGTCCAGCCTGTTGGGGGGGCACGTCTTGACCCGGGAAAAAAACGGCCAATGGGTTCCCGAGCGGGCCATTTATCGGGTCAGTCTGGAAGTGCAAGCATTGCCAGCGACATGGCACCAGCAATCCTGGCGGGGGCACTTGGTGATTGACGGCGCTTGGAGTGTGCCGATGGCACGTTACGCCCGACAGGTGCTGAGCGTGCTGGTCCGGGAAGCCGGTTGGTGAGTGTGGTGGAGAGGAGGAGGATCGAACTCCCGACCTTCGCATTGCGAACGCGACGCTCTCCCAGCTGAGCTACCCCCCCACACGCTGAAATTCTAATACAAAGCCTCCGGATAACCCCCAGCCACCGGGCAGGCCAGCCTGCGCCTAAAATCGGCATTTTTCAGTCGATCAACAATGAGCAATTCTTCTTTGCAGGGCCGTGTCGTGATCTTGGGCACTGGCACCATGGCAGCGGGCATCGCCGCTGGTTTCATGGATGCGGGCGTGCCCCTGGTGGTTTTGGGCCGAAGTATCGAAAAAGCTCAGACCTCTATCGATGCCGCACGCAAACTGGCCGCCGTACTCAGCTCACCGCCGCGCACCGATACCTTGGCCACCCCCGGGCTGATCGACACCTGGTCAGACTGGTCGGGAGTCACTTGGGTGCTGGAGACCATCACCGAACAGTTTGACCTCAAACGGGACTTGTTTCAAAGCCTCGATACCCGAGTCCCGCCTCACATCCCGATCGGGTCCAACAGCTCCGGGTTTCCCATCACCAAATTGGCCGAGGGCCTGAGCACACGCGCCCGGATGTTCAACGCCCACTACTTCATGCCTGCACACTTGGTGCCGTTGGTCGAGGTGGCGCTGGGCGAAGATTCCGACCCGGATTTAGGTCAGCGAGTTTGCGACTTTTACCGCGCGGCTGGCAAAAAGCCGGTTCTGGTGCGGCGAGACATCCCGGGATTCCTGGCCAATCGGATCCAGCATGCCCTGATGCGCGAAGCGCTCGACCTGATCGATCGGGGCATTGCCAGCCCGCAAGACGTCGACACCGCCGTGCGCTACAGCTTTGGCTTTCGCTATGCGGCGGCGGGTCCGGTGTTGCAAAAAGAAATCTCGGGTTGGGACAGCATGGCGCAAGCCTCGCGCGAGATCTACCCTTCGCTCTCCAACACCGATCATTTGGCGCAGTGCATCACCGACCTCATGACCCAGGGTCGCACCGGCATGAAAGCCGGGGCGGGCTTTACCACCTGGACGCCCGAGCAAATCGCGCAGGAGCGCCAACACTACGAAGCCCGCCTGAAGGCGGCTTTTGACATCTTGTCCATGAAATAACACCGAACCAGGAAATTCACCCCATGAGCATGATCGACCTGCACGCCAAAACCATGATCGGGCCTGTGATCCGATTGCACCCCAACGACAATGTGGTCGTCGCCCGCACCGAGGTGGGCATCGGCATGGCCATTCCGTCCGAAGGCATCACCAGCCGCAGCCAAGTGCCGTCGGGTCACAAAATTGCCGCCCGTGCCATCTCGGCGGGCGAGCCCATTTTGAAATACAACGTGGTGATCGGCTTTGCCGCCACCGACATCGCGCCGGGCACCTACGTGCACTCGCACAACGTGTCCTTCAAGGAATACAGCCGGGATTACGCCTACACCCGGGACTATGTGCCCACGCCCATTTTGCCGCCCGAGCAGCAGGCCACCTTCCAGGGCTATGTGCGGCCCAATGGCAGCGTCGGCACGCGCAACTACATCGGCATTTTGTCCACGGTCAATTGCTCGGCCACGGTGGTTCACAAAGTGGCCGAAGCCTTCAAACACGGCAAGCTCGATGCCTACCCCCACATCGATGGGGTGGTGGGCCTCAGCCACGGTTTGGGCTGCGGCATGGAAATGAGCGGCGAGCCCATGAACCTGTTGCGTCGCACCATCGGAGGCTATGCCCGCAACCCCAACTTTGCCGCGGTCCTGATCATCGGCTTGGGCTGTGAGCGCAACCAGATGCAAGGCTTGCTGGAGCAAGAGGGGCTGCAGACCGGACCGAAGCTGTACACCTTTGTCATGCAAGAAGAGGGTGGGACCCGCAAAACCGTGGAAGCGGCCGTGGCCGCTGTCGAGGCCATGTTGCCCGAGGCCAATCAGGCCCGGCGCACCAAGGTGTCGGCCAGCCATCTCAAAATTGGCTTGCAGTGCGGCGGGTCAGATGGTTTTTCGTCGATCACCGCCAATCCCGGCCTGGGGGCGGCCATGGACATTCTGGTGCGCCATGGCGGTACCGCCATTTTGTCGGAAACGCCCGAAATTTACGGCGTCGAGCACACCCTGACCCGCCGCGCCTGCTCCAAAGAGGTCGGCGAAAAGCTGATCCAGCGCATCAAGTGGTGGAAGGAAGAGTATTCGCCTGGCCGCGATGTCCAAATCAATGGCGCGGTCAGCCCGGGCAACAACATGGGTGGCCTGGCCAATATTTTTGAAAAGTCACTGGGTTCTTCCATGAAGGGTGGCACCACCGGCCTGATGGAGGTCTATCGCTACGCCGAACCCGTGACCCAAAGCGGTTTTGTGTTCATGGACACCCCGGGTTTCGATCCGGTCTCGGCCACCGGCCAGATCGCCGGAGGCGCCAACCTGATTTGCTTCACCACCGGGCGTGGCTCGATGTTTGGCGCCAAGCCGGTGCCCTCGATCAAGCTGGCCACCAACACCCCGATGTACAACCGCCTGACCGAGGACATGGACTTCAATTGCGGGGTGCTGCTCGACGGCACATCGACCATGCCCGAAGTCGCTCAGGGCATTTTTGACCTGATTTTGAGGGTCGCCTCCGGCGAGCGCAGCAAGAGCGAACTGCTCGGCCTGGGCGACCACGAGTTCGTGCCCTGGAACATCGGCGTGACGAGTTGATCAGTGGATGCTGATGGGCCCGTACAGGGTGCGGGCCATGCCCTGGGTGTTGTCGCTGTCGGTCATGATGGCGATGCCCACCAAACGCCCCGGTGCCTTGCCAAAAGCCGCTTCATAGTCGGCCACCATGTCGCGTTCAATCACCATCGGACCGGTGGTTTGGGGCGTGGCCACCACCATTTTGCGGATCCGGTCGGTGCGCGGGTTGTGAATGATCGTCCCCACAGGTCGCTGCGGACACCAGACATACATCAAGGTGGCGTAGGGCATGGGTTGGCCCGTCATGAGTTGGCTGAGCTCGCTCAAAGCAGCATCGCGGGCATTGAATTCGCTGCGATCCCCTTCAAACGCCAGGATCACCCGGGCGGGCGAATCTTCCCGGTCTCGAACCGCCACATCGGCCTGGCTTAACCCTTGTTCCACCCACCACTCGAAGCGCAGCTTGGGGTGTTGTTGCACATTCACCTGCAGGGATTGGCTGAGCATGCTGGCCGAACGCCTGGACTCGGCGCGCAACCAGTTTTGACCCGAAACCCAGACCGGTGCGTAGTGGGTGGCCGATTTACCCGGAAACTTCACCTCGCGCCACTTGCTTTTGTCGTCGGCACGCCAAGACGTTGCTTCCTGACGGGCTTGTGTCAGGCCGCCGGACTGGGGGCCTGGTGCATGGGCGCAAGCCGCCAGCAGGCCGGCCAGCGACACAGCCAGTCCAACCCGCCCAGGCAACCCGGCATGAAGGGACAGAGGATCCCGAAACATGGGAGCAATATACACAAATTTACAATTCAGTGCGCACGGACAGCGTAAGACCCCCGCTGCGTTCTCCGTCCAAGCATGTGTCATCATCACAGGAATCTCATCATGCAACGTATCTCAGGCGCTCGAATTCTTTTGCCCCTCGCAATGGCGTGGGGAACCTGGGTTCAGGCTGCTTTGCCCGAACCGCCCGATCCGCGCGAAGTGGCCCGCCTCAGTCCGGCGCAACGCATGGAGCAGGCGCGCAACTTGCACCAAGCCCTGGAGCAGGCCAGTCCGCAGGAGCGGCGCGAATACCGGGACAAAATGCGCCAAAAGATGCAGGCCCTGTCGCCCGGGGAGCAAAGGGAGGTGCACGACCGCATGCACGCCGACTGGGCCGCCATGAGCGACGCACAGAAAAAAGAAATGCGCGAGATGCGACGCGCGTGGGTCGGTCGCATGAGTCCCCAGGAGCGCAACGAAATGCGCCAAGAACGGCATCGCATGTACGAACACATGACCCCGCAAGAGCGCCAAAAATGGCGTGAAGACATGCACCGCATGCGCCACGGTCATCATGCCCACCCCGCTGGCGCAGGCGCCATGTCAGGCCCCATGCACATGCCCCACGATGGACACGACCATCCCCAAGTCAGCCACTGAAGACTTTGAGCTTCTCACGCGCGCCCATCGCGGCGACGCGTTGGCGGCTCGGTTGTTGGTGATGCGGTTGTCACCGCCAGCGCATCGGCTGGCTTGGCGCATGCTGGGCGATCGGGCCTTGGCCGAAGATGTCGTGCAGGAAGGACTGGAGAAGTTGTTTCGCATCCGCCAATATCAGGGCGATGCCCGCCTGAGCACCTATTTTCACACCCTGGTGGCGCGGCTCTGCCTCGACCGCTGTCGCGCCCTCGATCCAGTGCGTTTTGATGCTGACTTGGCGGATCACAGCCAGCTGATCGATCCGGACGCCGGGCCGGAGCAAGCGATGCAACAAGGCCAACAAGCCACCCGCGTGCAACGCGCCATGCAGGCCTTGCCGCCCAGACAGCGCATGGCCTTGAGCTTGTGGGCTTACCATGACCACACCGTGGCCGAGATCGCCGAGGTCATGCAACTGGAACGCAATGCCACCGATCAACTGTTGCACCGGGCCAAGGCCCACCTGAAGAAACATCTGGAGTCCGAGCACCATGCATGACCACGACCTCAAGCAGATGATCCGCGACGACCCCACGCCCGGTTTGTCAGCGCATTTTGCCGACCGCGCCCTGCAACGCCTGCAACCCCAGCCAACCGCACGTGGCAGAGTGTGGCAACGGAATTGGGCCGGCTTGGGCGGAGCCCTGGGTCGCCGTCCGGCCAGCGCTTGGCGCCCGTGGGTCTGGATGTTGGCGGCCGTCGCCCTGGCCTGGTGGGCGCAGACCCATGTGCTGCAACCCGTCGACGACGACCTCTACAAGATCGACACCATCGGCCTGTCGAGCTTGCTCACCCTTTAAGGCGCAGCAGATCTCACCCCCTGTGCCGGCGCGTCCAACCGCAGGCCGCTCACAGGTTGCGATTGCCCATAGCTGATCACCGAGCCTTGCAACGAGGCGCCTTGCACCCGGGCCTGCACGCTGTAGGTGCCTTCATCGGGGCCGATGAAGGTAAAGCGCAGGTCGGCTCCGCGCAAATGCGCGCCCAAAACGGGTTGACTCACACCCTCCAGATTCAATGAGCCTCCCACCTGCTGATGGCGTTGCCGCAATTGCAGCGTCATGTGCCAGCGCCGCTCGGGCATGCTGAGTTGCCACACACCCGCCACGGCTGCAGGCACGATCCACAGGTAAGCCGACTCACGCCCCTCCTCGTGACTGGCGTCGGCCTCCCAGTCGCCCATGTCAAAACTGTTCGAGACGATCCGGGTGCCAGGCTTCATGGCCTGCAAGGTCGGGCGCAACTGCTGGTTGAGTTCGGGCAGCAGGTACATGGTGACGACGCTGGCCTGGCTGAAATCCTCAACGAAGATGTCACCGGTGATGATGTTGACTCGCTCGGTCAAGCCCGCGCGACGCACATTCTGTCGGGCATGTTCGGCCAGTTTCGGGTTGTACTCGATGCCCACGGCTCGCAGCCCCCGAGTTTTGGCGGCATGGATGGGAATCACGCCATCACCAGCCCCCAAATCGACCAGCAGATCTTGTGGACCGGCAGCGGCCATTTGCAACATTTTTTCGGCCAGCCGTTCGCTGGTGGGCAACCACATCACATCCTTGCCCATTTGCCCGCGTTGCGGTTTGTAATCGGGCGTACTGGCGCACGCCGTCAGCAGCAGTCCGGTTGTGGCCCAGATCGCCCGCATCAGGCTTCGGCGCGTCCATCTCGTCATGGGGTGTCCTCTTTGGTCATCTCGGCCCGCATCATCTCATGAACGTTTGGGCCCGAGCAGACCGGTGGCCAGGGCCGTGCCGATCAGGATGATGGCCGCGCACAACAGCATGACACCATTGAAGGTTTCGTCCAGGGCCAGCACGCCCAGACTGGTGGCAAAGATCGGCGTCACATAGGTCACGGTCATGGCACCGTTGGAGCCCAGCCGCTGGATCAGGCCAAAAAACAGGATGTACGCCAGCGAAGTGCAAAACAGGCTGACGGCCAACAAGGCCAGCCAGGCTTGCGGACTGGGGCCGTGCCCCGGCCACATCAGCAACCCGGGCACGGTCAGCAAAATACCGGCCCCCAGTTGGGTGCCTGCGGCCACCACCATCGGCGGCACAGTTTGCAGCTGACGCTGGGTGATGTTTCCGCTGATGCCGTAAGACAGGGCCGCCCCCAAACAGGCCAGCACCGCCCAACCCGAACCGCCGGCTTTGAGGCTGATGCCGCCGGGCGATTGCCAAGCCAGCAGGCTGGCTCCCGTGAAGCCCAGCAGCAAGCCGGCGCTGCGCCAGCGACTGAGCGGGGCCTTGAACCACAACCAGCCGACCAAGGCACCAAACAGCGGGGCCAGGCTGTTGAGGATCGCCGCCAACCCGGTGCTGATTTGCATCAGGGCATAACCGTACAAGGCGAAAGGCAACCCCGAGTTGAAAAAACCCACCACCATCAGCGTGGGGGCGTGCTGTCGAAGCATCTGAAATTGACCCCGCCACAGCACCAGTGGCAGCAGCATCAGCCCCGCCAGACTGACCCGCAACCAGGAAGTGCTCCAAGGCCCCATCGAGGCCGCTGCGGTTTGCAACAGCCAGAACGATGACCCCCAGATGCCGGCCAAAGACACAAACGGAATCAGCCAGTGGTGCTGGCCTCTGGGCGGGCTCAATGCAGATGGCCTTCCATGTTCAGCAGCGCCTGCTTGCGGGCCAGGCCAGCGGCGTAACCTGTCAAGGCTCCGCCACGCCCCACCACCCTATGGCAGGGCACCACCAACAGCCAAGGGTTGCGACCGACAGCCGCTCCGACGGCGCGTGCGGCTTGGGGGCGTCCCAGCGCTTGCGCAATCTCGGCATACGTGCGCACCTGTCCGCGGGCGATGCGAGTCACTTCTTGCCACACCTGGCGCTGAAAAGGCGTCCCCAGCGACGGGCTCAGAGGGACTTCAAACGCTTGCGGCTGACCGTCCAGATAGGCCTGGATCTGGTTTGCAGCTTGGCGCAACAGGGGGTGATCGTTTTGCAGCATCCCGTCCTTCGTTCGCGGGGCGTGCGCTTGCCCCTCAAACCAGACCCCGGACAGGGCCTGCCCATCGGTGGCGATCAGGAGTCGCCCCAAAGAAGTGGGTAGCACGGCGTGGATCATCGTCATGACGTGGCTCCTGGGCAAACACGGGACATTGACCCATTGTAGGTCTAGCCACCTGGGGCGTGCAGGACCAGGCCCGGCGCATCCTACAATCTCACCATGAACATTCCCGCCAGCATTTTCAAGGCATACGACATCCGGGGAGTCGTGCCCAGCAGCCTGAACACCGACACCGCCCATGCCCTGGGTTTGGCTTTTGGCACGCATGCGCTGTCCCAGGGCCAAACCGTCGTCGCCGCAGGTCGCGATGGGCGCCTCAGTGGGGCCGAATTACAGCAGGCGCTGATGCGTGGTTTGGTGGCCGCCGGCATCGAGGTCATCGATGTGGGCATGGTGACCACCCCGCAACTCTATTTTGCGGCCAGCACGATCTGCCAAAGTGGCATTCAGGTCACGGGCAGCCACAACCCCAAGGACCACAACGGTTTCAAGATGGTCTTGGGCGGCCGTGCGATTTACGGTGAAGAAATCCAGGGTTTGCGCCGCATCATCGAATCGCAAACCTGGCAACAGCGACCGGGTGGCCAGTTGCGTTCTCTCGATGTCCAACAGGCTTATCGCGATCGCATCGTCTCCGACATCCGGTTGGCACGGCCGATGAAGATCGTGGTCGATTCGGGCAATGGCGTGGCCGGCGCTTCTGCACCGGACATCTTCCGTGCCTTGGGCTGTGAGGTCATCGAACTGTTCAGCGAAGTCGATGGCCACTTCCCCAACCACCACCCCGACCCCAGCAAGCCCGATAACCTGCGCGATTTGCAAGCGGCCTTGCGCCAGCACCAAGCTGAATTGGGCCTGGCATTTGACGGCGATGGCGATCGGCTGGGCATCGTCACCCGCGACGGCGAAAACATCTTTCCTGACCGTCAACTGGTCTTGTTTGCGCGCGATGTGCTGTCGCGCTGCCCCGGAGGGCGCATCCTCTTTGATGTGAAGTGTTCCCAGCAATTGGCCCCGGCCATCGCCGCTGCAGGAGGACAACCCGAAATGTACAAAACCGGACACTCCCTCATCAAGGCGCGCATGCGCGAGACCGGCTCACCGCTGGGCGGAGAGATGAGTGGCCACGTGTTCTTCAAAGAACGCTGGTATGGTTTTGACGATGGCACCTATGCCGGATGTCGCATGCTCGAAATCCTCAGTCGGCACGCCGATGTCGGTCAGGTCCTCAAAGACCTGCCGCGCAGCGAGTCGACCCCGGAAATCAACGTCCCGTGCCAGGAGGGCGAACCCCACCGGGTCACCCGGGCTTTGCTGCAACTGGCGCGGCAGCGGGGGCTGCCGGCACCCGAACACCAGCCGCAGTGGTCCGACATCGACGGCTTGCGGATCGACTGGGACGATGGCTTTGGTCTGATTCGCGCATCCAACACCACCCCGGTGCTGGTGTTGCGCTTTGAGGGGCAGACCCGTACGGCCTTGCAACGGATTGAGCGCGACATGATGGCGCTGTTGCGCGAAGTCAAACCCGACGCGCAGGTTCAGGAGTCGGCCCATTGAGGGTCTTGCTGGTCAAACTCTCGTCGCTGGGCGATGTGGTGCACACCTTGCCCGCTGCCCTGGACATCCGGGCTCGATGCCCCGATGCACAGCTCGATTGGGTGGTAGAACCGGCCTTTGCCGATCTGGTGCGTGCGTGTCCGGCCATCGACCAGGTGATCGAAATGGATTTGCGCCGCTGGCGCAAAAGCCCCTGGTCGTCTGCGACCCGCCAGGCGTGGCGCGCATTCAAGGCCCAACTGCAATCCCGCGCCTATGACTGGGTGATCGATTTGCAAGGGCTCACCAAATCGGCGCTGGTCAGCCGTTTGGCCCGACTCACCGCCACAGGCCAACGCATCGCCATGGCACACGCCACCGAAGGATCCGCTTACGAACGACCGACCCGTTGGGTGGCGCATCGCTGCATCGCGCTGCGGCCCCACATCCATGCGGTCGAACGCGCGCGCGAAGTTTGCGCCCGGGCTTTGGGCTATGCGCGACCATCCGACGGACCTGCGCCTTGGCAGGGCTTGCGGGTCGATCCGGCTTTGGCCCGACCCGACGTCTTGTGCGTGCACGGCACCTCACGTCCCGACAAACTGTGGCCAGAAGCCCATTGGCTGGTCTTGGGGCAACGCTTGCTGGCGCGGGGGTGGTCACCGGTGTTTGTGCACGGCAACGCCGAAGAGCAGTCACGGGCCGAACGCCTGGCCCGGGGATTGCCGGGCAGTCGCGTTGCGCCACGCTGGAGCTTGCCCCAGTTGCTGGACGAAATGGCCCGCAGCCAAGGCGTCATTGGCGTCGACAGCGGTCCCAGCCACATGGCCGTGGCCATGGGCTTGCCGCACGTCCAGATTTATAACTTTGACACCGCTTGGCGCACCGGCCCTCAAGCTGTGGCGCACCAAGTCAGCGTTCATGACCCCGCCGGACCCACGGTGGAACAAGTCTGGCAAGCATGGCTGCAGGTGAAACAGGCAGAACGGGCATGAAGCGCTGGCTTTACGCTGGGCTCATGCGGGCGCTGCAACCCTGGTTGCGCTGCAAATTGCGCCGCCGTGCGATTCAGGAGCCTGCTTATGGCCTGAACATGGCACAGCGTTGGGGTCGCTATGACACGCCCCCCCAGCCCATTCCCCTTTGGATTCACGCCGTGTCTTTGGGCGAAACCCGGGCGGCCGGGATCTTGCTCGATGAGTTGCGACGCATCCGTCCGGATGGCCCGGTCTTGCTGACGCATGGCACCGCCACCGGCATGGCGCAAGGCCGCGCGTGGCTGCGACCCGGCGATGCGCAGGCCTGGTTGCCATGGGACACTCCCGAAGCCGTGGCGGGTTTTCTGGATCACTTTCAGCCCCGCCTGGGGCTGTTGATGGAAACCGAGGTCTGGCCCGAGCTGGCCCGCGCTTGTCAGGCCCGCGGCATCGACCTGGTGCTGGCCAACGCCCGCCTCAGCGAGAAATCGCTGCGGCAAGCCCTGCGTCTGAGCTTTTGGGCCAAGCCCGCCTATCAAGCCCTGGGGGCTGTCTGGCCCCAAAGCGACGCCGATGCCCAGCGTTTTGCCCGATTGGGGGTGGTGCGCATGCAAACGCTGGGCAACCTCAAGTTCGATGTCCAACCCGATGCCCAACAGGCGGCGCGGGGTCAGGCCTTGCGATCGCGCCTGAACCGACCCGTGCTCATGCTGGCCAGCTCGCGCGAAGGCGAGGAGGCGGCTTGGGCCGATGCCCTGCCGCGCGACGCAAGGTGTTTGCCCTGGGTCGTTCCGCGTCATCCGCAACGTTTTGATGCCGTGGCCGACTTGTTGAGTGCGCGGGGTTGGCAGGTCTGGCGTGCCAGTTCTTTGACCTGGACCGAAGCCGATCTGCAAGCCTGCGCCGCACCGGGTGCCGTCGTGTTGGGCGACACCCTGGGTGAGATGGCGTTTTATTATTCGGTGGCCCATGTCGCTCTGATGGGCGGCAGTTTCGAGCGTCATGGCGGACAAAATCTGATCGAGGCGTTGGCTTGCGGCTGCCCCGTGGTGTTGGGGCCGCACACTTACAACTTTGAACAGGCCAGCGCCGAGGCCCTGACCCGGGGTGCCGCCTTGCGGGCGACCGACCTGGCCCAAGCCGTTGAAATCAGCCTGGATTTGTGTCGGCCCCACTCGCCCCGCGAGGTGATGGCGGCGCAAGGTTTGTCTCTCGTGAGGCGCCATCGGGGCACAGCCACCGCCATGGCCCAAGCGGTCTTACAACGCCTTGAACGCGCCCTTACTTCAGCAGGGCATTGACGGTTTGCAGGTCTTCGGGCTTCAGGGTCCCGTTGGCCTGACGCAACTTGAGCGAACCCAGCATCACGTTGTAGCGGGCTTGGGCCAAATCGCGCTTGGTTTGAAAGAGCTGGCTCTGTGAATTCAGCACATCGATGTTGATGCGCACCCCGACGTTGTAGCCCAGTTTGTTGGCCTCCAGCGCCAACTGGCTGGAGTCTTCGGCGGCCTCCAGCGCCTTCACCTGACCCAACCCCGAAGCCAGACCCAGATAGGCGCTTTTGGTGCCCTGGGTCACGCTGCGGCGAGTGGCTTCCAGATCTTGGCGGGCCTTGTGTGCCAATGCGTCAGCTTCACGAATCCGGTTTTGGGTGGCAAAGCCCGAGAACAGAGGCAGATTCAGTTGCACCCCCACCGCTGTGCCATGGGACCAGAACGTGGTGCCCGTCAAAGCCGAAGCTGCCGAACCGCCCAGGTTGTACTGGTTGTTTTGCGAGGCCACCAGATCCACCGTCGGCTTGTGACCCGCCATCGCGCGTTCAGTTTCCATTTGGGCCACCTCCAGCGCAAGTTCGGCGGTGCGAATGCCCGGATGGGCGGCTTCGGCTTGGCGCACCCAATCGTTGATGTCGTTGCTGGGCACCACCTTGGCCAAGCCGTCTTTGAGACCCAGACTCACCGGCTTGGCGGCGGTCACCCCGGTCACCGTGGTCAGCGCCAACTGTTTCACGCTCAAGTCGTTGCGGGCGGCAATTTCTTGTGCATTGACCAGGTCGAACCTCGCTTGGGCTTCGCGCGTGTCGGTGATGGTGGCGGTACCGACCTCGAAATTGCGTTTGGCAGCGGCCAGTTGTTCGGCCACAGCAGCTTTTTGAGCCAAGACGAAATTCAGACTGTCCTGGCTGGACAGCACATCGAAATAGGCTTGGCTGACGCGCACGATCAGATCTTGCTCGGCCACGACCAGGGCTTGCACGGCCTGAGCGAACTGCAATTTGCTTTGCCGATACAGCAACAAGTTAGAGGGCCGGTACAGCGGTTGCGACAGGCTGATCAAGGCATTGCTGGTGGAGAAATAGCGCTCAAAGGGGGTGAAACCGGTCGAGCCCGACGCGGACGCGTTGGTGCGTGACGAGTTCAGGGCCAAGTTGGCGCTGGGCAAGATACCGGCCAGGGCTTGATCGGTCTTGGCCCGATTGGCTTCAAATTGCGCCTGCGCCGATTGGTAATTGGCATCGAAGGCCTTGGCGGCTCCAAACAAATCCACCAGGCTTTGCGCCTGACTGTTGCCCCAGGCGGACAGGGTCAGAGCGATCGACAGGGGAAGCAGGCGGAAGTGTTTCATGATGACATGGACCTGTGTGTTCAGTAGCGCGGTACCGAAGGGTCGACCTGAGTCGACCAGGCGTTGATACCGCCCGCAATGTTGGCGACCTGTTGAAAGCCCTTTTGGGCCAAATAGCTGGCCACCTGCATGCTGCGGCTACCGTGGTGGCACAGACAGGCAATCGGCTGCGCCGGATTCAACTCAGAAAGGCGTTGCACCAGCTGGCCCATGGGGATGTGCCGGAATTCAAAGCCCTCGGGGCGCACGCTGGCGGTTTGCAGCTCCCAGTCCTCGCGCACATCGAGCACCACCACGGCTTGGTCTTGTTGCGCCACCCAGGACGACAGTTGCGACGGGCTGACTTGATCGATCATGGTCAGAACTTGAAACGGCTGGGTTGAGCAAAACCGGCCAGCGGTGGAGCCACCGTGTCCCACAACGCCCGGCTGGCCCATTGTTGCGCACTGGCGCGGGTGACCAGCGTGGCCGTCATGACCGGCTCTTCGCCAACGATGGCCAGCAATTTGCCACCCACCTTGAGTTGATTCAGCAACGACTGCGGGATTTCGCTGACCGAGCCCCCAAGCACGATGGCGTCAAACGGCCCTTCGGGCGGCGCCTCGGTGGCGCCGTTACCGACCCGCACCTCGGCATTGGACACGCCGGCCTGCGTCAAATGGGCACGCGCCTGCGTCGCCAGTTCGGGCACCACCTCCAGCGAGATGACGCGTTGGCAGCGCTGCGCCAACAAAGCGGTCAAATAGCCGTGTCCGGTACCGATTTCGAGCACCGTCTCCACCCCGGTCAAGCTCAGGTCGTGGGCCAACCGGGCATCGACCCGGGGAGGCAGCATGATCTGGCCATGCCCCAAAGGAATCTCGGTGTCGGTGTAGGCCAGGCTTTGGAAAGCGGCGGGCACAAAGCGCTCGCGCGGCAAGTGGGACAGGGCTTGCAGGATGGCGGTGTCAAGCACATTCCAGGTGCGGATTTGTTGCTCGACCATGTTGAAGCGGGCTTGTTCGTAGTTCATGGCTCGTCAGGGTGCGAAAGTGAAGTCCAAGTTTCCAAAAAGGTCATTTTAAGCCGTGTGGTCATTCTCGGGGCGGCTGGCACCGGCCCAGCGTCGTTTCAGCCATTGGCTCAGGTCATCCAGGTAGCAATACACCACCGGCACGACCACCAGAGTCAAAATCGATGAGGTGATCACCCCACCGATCACGGCTTGTCCCATCGGGGCGCGTTGCTCCGACCCCTCGGTCAGGGCAAACGCCAGCGGCACCATGCCAAAAATCATCGCCAGGGTGGTCATCAGGATCGGGCGCAAGCGCACCCGGGCCGCCAACAGCAGCGCTTGCTCGCGGCTCATGGGCTCGGTTCGGCTCTCGCCATCCCCCACCAAGCCGGCGCGGGCGCGGATCGCAAAGTCGACCAGCAAGATCGCGTTTTTGGTCACCAGGCCCATCAGCATCACCACCCCGATGATCGAGAACATCGACAACGTCGAACGAAACATCAGCAAGGCCGCCACCACGCCGATCAGCGTCAGGGGCAACGACGTCATCAGGGCCAGCGGTTGCAAAAAGCTCTTGAATTGGCTGGCCAGGATCATGTAGATGAAAATCACCGCCATCGCCAGCGCCGACAAGGCGTAGCCAAATGACTCCTGCATGTTTTTGGTCGAGCCACCAAACTGAAACTGATAGCCCGGAGGCAGATCGATCCCAGCCATCGCCTTGCGGATGTCGGCGGAGATTTCGCCCGCCGAGCGGCCATAGGCATTGCCATTCATGCTGACTTCGCGCAGCAGATCGCGGCGGTTGATCTGGTTGGGGCCCGTGCCGGACTGAACCTGCGCCACCTGATCCAGCCGGATCACCCGGCTGCTGGCATCGGCCGCGGCGGGCAGGGCGATCGGCAAGGCCGCAATATCGCTCTCGGTGTTGCGATCCGAGCGCGGCAGGCGCACGATCACGTCGTAGGTTTGGTCGTCCGGCGATCGCCAATTGCCCACCGTCTCGCCGGCCACCCAGCGGCGCAACTGCGAACCCAGGGTGGCCACGCTCAAGCCCCATTCGGCTGCGGCGGTGCGATTGACCTCGACATCCAGGGTTGGCTTGTCGGGCTTGATGCTGGAGTCCAAGTCCACCAGGCCCGGAATGGTGCGCAATTGATCTTTCAGGCGCAGGCTCAAGCGCTCCAGCTCTTTCAGGTCGGCGCCGGTCAGCGAGAACTCAATTTGCTTGTTGCCCCCCACCACATCCAACTGTCCGGCGTGGGTGACCGTGATGCCGGGCACGTTGGCCAGGCGTTGCCGGAATTCGGCCACCAGGTCGTCCAGACCCCGGCTGCGCAAGTGGCGATCGATCAGCCGTACATACACGCTGGCGTAGATCTTGCCTTGCGCGCTGCCGGTGTTGATGGTGGTCAGGGTGTAACGAACCTCGGGCCATTCGCGCAAAATGGCATCGACCTGACGCGCCTTGGCCTCGGTCAACTCCAACGAGGAGCCCACCGGGGTGTTGAAGTTGACCGAAGTCTCGGAGAAGTCCGCCTTGGGCACAAACTCGGTGCCCAGAAAGCGCGCCAGAAACAGGCTGCTGACAAAAATCGCCAGAGCCGCAAGCAGCGTTTTTTTCTTGTGCGCCAGCGCCCAGGACAAAGCGGCTTGATAGCCGTGCCCCAGCGCGTCGGTCCAACGCTCAAAGCGCCGGGTCAAACGCCCCAGAGTGCGCTCATACAGGCTGCCGCCGTGGCCGCTGCCGTCGCGCCGGTGGATGCTCGGATCGTGCCAAATGCTCGAGAGCATGGGGTCGAGGGTGAAACTCACGAACATCGAAATCAGCACCGCCACCACGATCGTCAGACCGAACTCGTGGAAGAACTTTCCGATGATGCCTTGCATGAAGCCGATCGGCAAAAACACCGCCACAATCGACAGAGTGGTCGCCAGCACCGCCAGGCCGATCTCCCGGGTCCCGTCCATCGCCGCCTGATAGGCGGATTTGCCCATTTGCACATGGCGCACGATGTTTTCGCGCACCACGATTGCATCATCGATCAGCAGGCCCACGCACAGCGACAGCGCCATCAGAGTCACCATGTTGATGGTGAAGCCCAACGCATGCATGAATAAGAAAGAACCGATGATGGCAATCGGCAGCGCCAGTCCGGTGATGACCGTCGAGCGCCAGGAATTCAGGAACAAAAACACGATCAGCACGGTCAACACTGCGCCCTCGATCAGGGTGCGTCGAACGTTGTTGACCGACACCCGGATCATGCGCGAGCCATCGTAAATCGGCTCCAGGCGCAAGCCAGCAGGCATTTGCGCTTGCAAATCGCGCACCGTTTTGTTCAGACCATCGATGACCACGATGGTGTTTTCATCCTGGGCCTTTTGCACCGTCAGCAGCAGGGTGCGCTCGCCGTTATAGAGCGCCATGTTTTCCTGCTCTTGCGAACCGTCGACCACACTGGCTACTTGGCCCAAGCGAACCGACTGCGCCCCGCGCCGGGCCACGATGATCTGGTTGAAGTCTTCGGGCCGTTTCATGCGGCCTTCGATTTGCAGCACCTGCTCACGGTCTGGCGATTTCACGCTGCCCAGGGGGAAGTCCTGGTTTTCGTTGCGCACCGCTTGTGCCACCTGGTCCGGGGTGATGCCCAGCGCGGCCATCGCCTGCGGGTTGAGCTGGATCTGAATTTCCCGCTTCGAGCCCCCCACCAGGTTCACCACGCCCACCCCGCGCACATTCTCCAGCCGTTTTTTCAGCACCTGATCCGCCCATTGCGTCCTGGCCACGGCATCGGGCACCCCGGAGGGCCCGGCAGTCGTGGTGTCGGGCAGCACCGCCAGCGACCAAATCGCGCGACTGCTGGGGTCAAAGCGCAGCACCCGGGGTTCTTTGACTTCGTCGCGCAACAAGGGGCGTATCGCCGCCACTTTTTCGCGCACATCCTCAGCCGCTTTGCGGCCATCAATGTGCAACTGAAACTCGATCACCACCACCGAAGTGCCCTCGTAACTGCGCGAGGTCAGTGCATTGATGCCGGCGATGCTGTTGACGCCTTCTTCGATTTTTTTGCTGACCTCCGATTCAACGATCTCCGGCGAAGCGCCAGGGTAGTCGGTGTTGATCACCACCACCGGGAAGTCGATGTTCGGAAATTGATCGATCTTGAGTTGCTGGTACGAGAACAGGCCCAGCACCACCAGCGCCAGCATGACCATGGTGGCAAAAACCGGATTTTGCAGGCTGACGCGGGTGAACCACATGCCTTCAGTTTCCTTTGCCTCTGGTGGTGCGCACTTGCAGCCCTTCGCGCAAGCGGCCCAGATGACCGGCCAACACCGTCACCCCTGCGTTCAGACCTTCGATCTGCACCCATTCTTGTCCATCGGGTTGGCTGGCCAACCGGGCCTTGGTGCCGACCTGGATGCCGGCGTGCCTGACTTTGCCGTCTTCCACCCATTGCACATAGGGCACCGACAGATCGGTGCGCACGGCGCTCAGAGGCAGCGACAGCGCCCGGGTTTGGGCGGTGCCAATCTGTCCTTGGGCAAACAGCCCCTGACGCAGGCCCACCGTTGGCTGCACTTGCAAATAAGTCAATACATTGCGACTGCCCGGTTGCACGCTGGGATTGATCCGGGTGACACGGGCCATGATGAGGCCAGCCGACCCTTCGACCTGCAAGCGGGCCGCCTGACCCACTTGCACCCGGGCTGCATCGGCCGGGCTGAGGGTGGCTTCCAATTCAAGCTGGCTCAGGTCGATCACCTCAACCACCTTGGTGTCAATCGCCAACCGCTCGCCGTTTTGCGCCCCCCGGCTGGCGACCTGACCCGACAGGGGCGCGCGCAGCACCGAGTCATCCAGCGCCTTTTGTGCCACATCGGCACCGGCTTGTGCGGCGCGCAGCGTGGCTTGCGCCGACTGCAGGCTGAACAGCGAAGTGTCCAATGCCGTTTTCGAGATGAAGCCCTGCTGCACCAGAGCGCTGTTGTTGTCGTACTGTTTCTGGGCGATCTCCACTTGAGCCTTGGCCGCTTGCGCCTGTTCTTGCGCCTGGCGCCAGCGGCGCTCGTACTCGGTCGGATCGATGCGGCCGAGCACCTGGCCAGCTTTCACACTGTCGCCCTCGCGCACCCGGAAGTCTTGCAACTCACCCGCCACTCGGGCCTTGACCCAGGCCGATTGCACCGCTTTCAGACTCCCCGACACCGGAACTCCCTCACTCAGGGTTTGTTCTTGCAGGATCAGCAAGTCGGTGCTGGCCACCTCGATGTGGTCGGACTGAGCGCCAGGGGCGGGCGCCGGGGACGCCGGTGCGGGGGCGCGTTGCCGCAGGCCCCAAATCAGTGCCAGGGCCAACACCAGCGCCAAGACCAACCCTCCCCATTTCGTTGCTTTCATGCAGATCCTTTGCTCTCCACCAGGCTGGGCGCAGCCAGTCCCTTCAACACCAGGTCAAGGTGGGCCATGAGAAAGGCGTGCGGGTCAAAGTCGGGACCTTGTCCGCAGCGCACCATCGAGTGGCGCCACATCATCAAAAACATCATGGCCGACATCAGGCTCAGGCTGGCCATGGGCACATCCATCGGGCGCCACTCCCCGCGGTCAATGCCCCGCTGCAACATCCGTTGTATCAGCGCCTGCCCGGGGGTCATGACCTGTTCGCGATAGAAGGCCGCCACTTCCGGAAAATTGTTCGATTCGCTCAGCACCAATTTCGTCAGCCCGCCCGCCAGGGTGTTGCCGATGCGCTCCCACCATGACGACAAACCATAGCGCAGCATCTCGGCCGTGCTGCCCTGAAACTGCTCGTATTCTTGATCCCAGGCGATGAAATGCGGACTGAGGTTAGCTTGCACGACCGCTTTGAACAGCTTGACCTTGCTGTCGTAATACAAAAACAGCGTGCCCTTGGAGACGCCGGCTCTCAAGGCGACTTCTTCGACCTTGGTGGCAGCAAAGCCTTTTTCGACAAACAACTCCAGCGCCGCTTGCAACAGCTCCCCAGGCCGCTCATGCTTGCGCCGTTCACGGCGCGGCGAAGGCTTGGGCAAGGCGTTCATGGAGACGGCTGGGGGAAATAAATGACTGATTGGTTATTAAATGTAACTCAAACCTGACACCCGGTCAAAGAGGGGTGCGGCTTCACCCCAACCAGGCTTCGGCCTGGCGCAGGCGCTCTGGCGTGTCCACATCCCACACGCAACCCCGATCGGCCACCGCCAATCGGTGGGCTGGACCGTGCGATTGCACCACCGCGCGGGCGCCCGTGTCGCCCCGCAACGCCATCAACTCAGGGCCGCAGCGGGCAGCAAAGCCCACCGGGTGGCCTGCCTCATTCAAATGCGTGGGCACCACCACCGGGTGTTTGGAAAGGGCTTGCGCCACGGCCTGGAGCGTGCTGGCCTGGATCAGCGGCAAATCGCCGGGCAAGATCAGCCAGCCCGGCGCATCGGATGTCGCGGCCACGCCGGTGGCGATGCTGGTGCCCATGCCTTGCTCGGCATGGTGTGTGGTGTCGGCGGGGGTCACCACATGCCAGGGCAGGCCGCTGGCGCGCACGGCCTCCAGCACATGATCCAGCACGGGTTGACCGTTCAGCAGGGCCTGCAGCTTGCCGGTGGTGCCTCCAGCCGCCTTGAAGCGACTGCCCGACCCTGCGGCCAGCACGATCACCGTCGGGGTCATGGGGCCAGTCGCTGGCGCACCCAGGCGCCGTCGACCAGGCTGTAGCGCAGGCGGTCGTGCAAGCGGCTGCGCCGGCCTTGCCAAAACTCAAACCGGTCGGGCACCAGCCGATAGCCGCCCCAGTGGTCCGGTCGCGGCGGCGAGAGCAAATATTTGGCCCCGTACAGGGCGGCGTTTTTGACCAGCACACTGCGATCGGCAATCACCTCGCTTTGCGGGCTGGCCCAGGCGCCGATGCGCGAGTCCAGCGGCCGGCTGGCGTAATAAGCATCGCTTTCTTCGGCGCTGGTTTTTTCCACTTGTCCTTCGATGCGCACCACCCGCTCCATCTCGACCCAATGGAACTGGAGCGAGGCAAACGGATTGCCCGCCAAATCCCGGCCTTTGCGGCTGTTGTAATTGGTGTACCAGACCAGGCCACGCTCGTCACAGCCTTTGAGCAAGACCACCCGCGAGTTGGGTCGCAGGTCGGAGCCGACGGTGGCCAGCGTCATGGCGGTGGGCTCGGGGATTTCGCTGTGGATGGCCTCGTTCAGCCAGCGGTCGAATTGGGCAAAGGGACTGGGGTCGGACGCGTTTTCATCGAGCTCGGCGCGCTCGTAGCTTTTGCGCAGGTCGGCGAGGTTGGGTTTCATGGTGCTGCTGAGGTGACAAAGGTGGTCGCATGCGCCGCATCAGGGCTGGAGCAGGCGGGCAAAATTCTTTTCAAACTTGGCAACCTTGGGGCCGACGACAAAGGCGCAGTAACCCTGGTTCGGGTGCTGCTCGAAGTAGTCCTGGTGGTAAGCCTCGGCGGGGTAATAGCAGCGCAGGGGTTCGACCTCGGTCACGATGGGCGATGAAAAAGTGCGTTGTTCGGTCAGCTGCGCGATGTAAGCGCGTGCCAACTCCAGATCCGCAGGGTCGTCAGAATAGATGGCGCTGCGGTACTGGGTGCCCACGTCGTTGCCCTGGCGGTTCAGGGTGGTGGGGTCGTGGACGGCAAAAAACACCTCCAGGATCTCGGCCAAGCTGGTCTGGGCCGGGTCGTAGCACAAGCGCACCACCTCGGCGTGACCGGTCTCGCCGGTGCAGATTTGCTCGTACGTCGGGTGCACGGTGTGGCCGTTGGCATAGCCCGACTCGACATCGGTGATGCCCTTCATGCGGACATACACGGCCTCGGTGCACCAGAAGCAGCCGCCGCCCAGGGTGATGGTTTTGTCGCTCATGCAAGGGATGATAGTGGGTTTGAGTGGGCCTTGGGGTGAGCATGTAACTGGATGCCTAAAGCAGATGTCACTTTCAGAATGGTCGCAAAACTGGGGTTGCTTTCGCCCGATAAAGCCTTGTAAAGGCTTTCTCGACCCAGACCCGTGTCTCGAGACAACTGCGACATGCCTTTGGCTCGGGCAATGTGCCCCAATGCTTTGGCAATAAACGCCGCATCGTCACCAGCTTCCAGCAGGCATGCTTCAAGGTACAGCGCCATGTCCTCTTCGGTTTTGAGGTGTTCGGCGCTGTCCCGTTTTCTCAATTTAAGTTCAGGCATGTTTCATTCCTTCAGGGATCGAGACAACTCAATGGCTTTTGCAATGTCCTTGGATTGGCTGGATTTGTTACCGCCCGCCAAAAAAATGACCACTTCCATCCCGCGCTGCGTGAAGTAAACGCGGTAGCCAGGTCCAAAGTCAAGGCGCATTTCAGAAACATTTTCTCCCACGGGTATGGTCTCCAAAGTTTCCATCCTGTACACGGTCTATCCTGGCTTGGATGCGTCTTGCAGCCAAACGATCCCGAAGCGATCGGTACCAAAGGTCAAAAACCTCGGTAGTCAAAATGGTTCTTGATCCTGATTGTAGCATTTGGGATACGGTTGTGGTGTATGGGGTATGCCTTGTGTTGCTTCAAGACTTGGATTCACACAAGCACATGATTTGAAACAAAAATATATTAATCAAATTAAAGAGCATTTTTTGCTCGTATTTGAGTAAAAGAAAACACTATGGCGCGTGATCTGGTTACTCCAAAGGACAGAGTCGCTGTTGTCCCTTGCCAAGCGCATTCTGCGGAAGTATGGCTACCCGCCAGACCTTCAGGACAAGGCGGTCCAAACCGTGTTGCAACAGGCCGAGGCATTGTCGGGGGAGTGGGCTGTTGCGAAATAATCGGTACGTTCGGTTTCTTTCGCCTGATCAAGTTTTGTCAAGGTGACGCCATCATGAAGGATTTCTGTTGTGCATGCGTCACAAGCATAGTGCTATAGACATGGCCGGCATCGATTTCTACGATGCCAGTCATGAAACATGCCATAGACCCAAAGATCGATTGCGTGTTCAAGGCCATATTGGGGGCCGAGGACAATCGCCATCTGCTGATCCATTTTCTCAACGCCATCCTTGGGCAGGATCTTCCTTCGCCCATCACCTCGGTGGAAATCCTCAACCCCGCAAGTGATCGAGAGTTTTTCAGTGACAAAATGAATGTGGTCGATGTCAAAGCGCGTGACAATGCTTCTCGAATGTTTCAGGTTGAGATTCAATTGCTGCAGCATCGTGGTTTGCCCCAGCGCATGTTGTACTGCTGGGCTGACTTGTACGCCAAGCAAATCGAAAGCGGCGATGAGTATCAGAAGCTTCAACCCGCCTACAGCATCTGGTTGCTTGACGCCAATCTGAACGACATCGACACCGGCCCCATTCACCGCTATAAATTCAGGAATGAGTCCCAGCAGAGCATGGCTGAACATGGCGGGATTTGGCTCATTGAATTAAAAAAATGCCGCTGGGATCATGTTGCCACCGAAGAGCAAAGGTGGCTAAAATTATTCAATGATGGTCAGACATTGAACGATGCCGATCTGCCCGAATGGATGCAAACCCCTGAAATGAGGAAAGTCATGACGGTACTGCAGCAGTTCTCCGACAAGGAAGAAAATTATCACACCTACGCTTCGCGTCTGGACTACCAGCGCACTCAGAGGGCGATTGAAAATCAGGCGCAGGAAAATTTTGACAAGTTGAACCGGGCTGAGCAGGAGCTGGGTCAATTCGAACAGAAGTTGAACCATACCGTACAGCAGTTGACAAGCACCGAACAGAAGTTGACAAGCACCGAACAGAAGCTGACAAGCACCGAACAGAAGCTGACAAGCACCGAGCTTTCGCTGCAAGAGGCTTTGGCAGAGATCGAGCGGCTCAAAGCAGGTCAACGCTGAGCCGATCGTCCGACCCCTTGGCGGCTTTGACTCATGGCATGAGCGCCAGCGCAGCGATGGGTTCAGCCAGAGCCTGCTCAAGCCCCCAGTTCACTCATCACAAGGGCTGTGGATTTTTCTTTCCTCTGACCGTGTACTTCAAGGCCCCGCAGGCTAAGATAATTGGGGTCTGACCCCAATTTCGGGCTAAACCGGGATTCATTATGACCATCCAGACGATCCTCAAAATGGGCGACCAGCGCCTTCTGCGCATGAGTGAGCCAGTGGCGCATTTCGATACCCCCGAGTTGCATGCGCTGCTACAAGACTTGCGCGACACCATGCAGGCGGCCAACGGCGCCGGCATTGCGGCGCCCCAAATCGGCGTCAATTTGCAGGTGGTGATCTTTGGCAGTGGCCAAGTCAATCCGCGCTATCCGCAGTACGAACCGATCCCGCCCACGGTGTTGATCAACCCGGTCATCACGGTGCTGGATCCGACCGAGGAGGAGGGTTGGGAGGGCTGCCTGTCGGTGCCGGGCATGCGCGGTGTGGTGCCACGCCCGCGCAAGGTGCGCTACCAGGGATTTGACGAAAAAGGTCATGCCATCGACCGTGTGGTTGACGGCTTTCATGCCCGGGTGGTTCAGCACGAGTGCGACCACTTGTGGGGCAAGTTGTATCCGATGCGGGTGCGTGACTTCACACGCTTTGGTTACCTGGATGTTTTGTTTCCCGAGGTCAAAGACACCTGAATCACATTCAGGACTTTTCGCAGGCCAGGCGGACCAAGCGCTCCAGCGCCGGATCGCGGATGCCCCATTGCCGGAAACTTGCCAGGGTGGTTTGGGCGTATTCCAGCGTGTGTCCATAGCGACCGCCAACGCGGTCGGCAAAGATGGCGCGGTATTGCGCATCCGTCAGCGCCCCGGTGTGGTTGGGGTGTGAGCGCGGCAAGATGAAAGTCAGGGCGCGAACCACCCCTTCCTCGGTGTGGCCATTCAGCCAGCGTGGCAGGTACACCCGACTGGGCATCTCGCGCGCCCACAACGATTCCAGGGCTGCCGGCACATGTGACCGGGGCACGCGCATGGCCACCCCCTGGCAACTGCCGCCACTCAACAAGGCAAACACCAGGCCGGGGCGTTCAGGGGTGCCCCGGTTGATGCGACTCCACATTTTGAGGGCTCGGTGCCAGCCGTGCACGGTGCTCAGTCGGCGCTCGGCAACCTCCATGTCGGGGCGCCAGATCAGTGAGGCATATCCAAAGACCCACAAGTCAGATCTCCCGCCCCACTCCCGGGCGATGCGCTCGATGGACTGCGGATCGTCAACCACGGGCCGGAGGCTTGTTTCAGCCGTGGGTGCCGTTTTGGATGAGTTCGACTTTGTAGCCGTCAGGGTCTTGCACAAAAGCGATGATGGTGTTGCCGCCTTTGACCGGCCCGGCTTCGCGGGTGATCACGCCCCCGGCAGCGCGGATTTTTTCGCAGGTGGCGGCGACATCGTCCACCCCCAGAGCGATGTGGCCGTATGCGCTGCCCAGGTCGTATTGCTCGACGCCGTAGTTGTAGGTCAACTCCAGTTCGGCCTGGGCGGGGTTTTTGTCGTAGCCGACGAAAGCCAGCGAGTATTTTTGCTCGGGTCGGTCGGTGGTGCGCAGCAGCTGCATGCCGAGCACGCGGGTGTAGAAATCGATCGATCGCTGCAGGTCACCGACCCGCAGCATGGTGTGCAGAAATTTCATGAAAAGCCTTTGGGTTCGAATGTGGCGACAGCCCCCGGGCCGTGCCCACGCAGACGCTATCGTATGATGATCGGCTGTTAAACACAATCCAAGCACGAGCAACCCCATGGCCGCCACCGAAATCCTCAAAGTTTCCAAACTGTTGCCTTTTTTGACCGACGACCTCTATGCCCGCTACACGGTCCACGAACTCGACGATCTGAAAGACCCCTCGGCCCTGAGTCGTGTGCGCGCCATTGTGGGCGGCGGCGAGACCCGCATGGGGGCTGAGCTTTTTGACCGATGTCCGCAGGCCAAAGTGGTGTCGTGCTTCGGCGTGGGCTACGACGGTGTAGACACCCGCGCGGCCGTCGAGCGTGGCATCACCGTCGGACACACGCCCGACGTGCTCAATGACGAAGTGGCGGACCTGGGCCTGGGTCTGATGTTGTCGATCGCACGCCAGATTCCGCAGGCCGATCAGTATGTGCGCAGCGGCCGTTGGGCGCAGGCCCCGTTTCCTTTGCAGCGCAAGCTCACCGGTGCACGTTTGGGCCTGGTCGGGATGGGTCGCATTGCCAAAGCCATCGCTCAGCGTGCCGAAGCGTTTCGGATGCAAATCGCCTATACCGCCCGAAGCGCCAAAGCCGATTTGCCCTACGAATTTGTGCCCAACGTGAAAGATCTGGCGGCTCGCTCGGACTTTTTGCTGGCCATCACCCCGGGGGGCGAGGGCACAAAAAGCCTCATCAACGCCGAAGTCCTGAAAGCGTTGGGGCCCAGGGGGTTTTTCATCAACATCGCGCGCGGCACGGTGGCCGATCAGCCGGCCCTGCTCGAGGCCTTGAAAAATGGCACCATCGCCGGTGCCGGCCTGGATGTGTTTTACGATGAGCCGCGCATCGACCCGGCGTTTTTTACCCTGCCCAATGTGGTGTTGACGCCGCACATGGCCAGCGGCACCTTGGAGACGCGCCGCGCCATGGCCGACCGGTTGCTGGACAATCTCCGTGCCGGCCTGGAAGGCCAGAAAATGCCCTCAGCCGTGCCCGAGTGTCAGGCCCTCTGAGATCGCTTGGGCGAAAAAAAACCGCTGAAGCACTCAGCGGTTTGGGGAATGTTACTGGCCCGTGGGGTCGGGTGACGCCCAGTCAGCCCCTGAAGCCGCCGCGATAGCCGCCGGCTTTGTTGCCACCGCCACCGCCACCGCCTTTGCGACGGCGATTGCCGCCGCCACCACCACCACCACGCCGCTCGGTCATCATGTCGATGCTGGTTCGGGTCGGATCGGGTTCGCGCATGGGGCGATTGGTGTTTTTATGACCATAAGCATTGACCCCGTTGTGGGTGCCGAGGTGGGCATTGGCGCGGGGCTGGAAATCGTCGTCGCGGTCCTCGCGGTGTGAATCATGCGGCTGGCTTTGCAGCATGGGGTCGCGCGGCTGACGCTCGCCCCGATCACCGCCCCGGTCGTTGCGGTTGCGGTTGCGATTGCGTCCGCCCCGATCACCCCGGTCACGGTAGCCCTGTCGATCACCGCGTGGAGCGCCCAAACCACCCTGTCCCACGTTGGCGGAAAGAGGTTGGCCATCGGCACCGAGTTGGACTTCGCCCTGAGTTCCTTCTGCGCCAGGCCTGGGGCCGCGCAAGGGGTCGCCGTTGGGTCGCGGACCTCGGTTGGGCCGGGGACCGTTGCGCGAGCCATCGGTTTGTTTCTTTTCGCGGATGCGCTCCATCATCTCCTGGCGGGCGGCCTTGGCGGCGGCGGCCATGACCTCGCGGCTGGGCGGTTTGCCCAGCCCGCCCCAAAGGGTCTGGCGGCCCATGGCGATGGGTGCGGCCTGCTCGCCAGGTTCGGGCCCAAATCCCTCGATCACCTGAACCGGAATTTCTTGCCGGGTGAAACGCTCGATTTCTTTCATGAAGCCTTCTTCGTCGAGCGACACCAGGCTGATCGCCTCGCCGCTGGCACCGGCACGGCCCGTGCGGCCAATGCGGTGGACATAGTCTTCGGAAATGTTGGGGATCTCGTAATTGACGACGTGCGGCAGATCGTCGATGTCGATGCCACGGGCGGCGATGTCGGTGGCCACCAGGGCACGCAATTCACCGGTTTTAAAGCCCTCGAGCGCCTGGGTTCGGGCGGTCTGGCTCTTGTTGCCGTGCAAGGCCATGGCGGTGATGCCCTGCTTGTTGAGAAAGTCGGCCACATGGTTGGCGCCGTATTTGGTGCGCGTAAACACCAGCACCTGGCTCCAGTTGTGCTCGTTGATGATGTGCGCCAGCAAGGCTTTTTTCTGATTGCGGCCCACCGGGTGGATGCGTTGGGTGATCAGTTGCACCGTGGTGTTGCGCGGCGTGACCTGGATGCTTTGCGGGTTGCGCAGCAGGCCGTTGGCCAAGTCGCGGATGTCGTCGCTGAAAGTGGCCGAGAACAGCAGGCTTTGCTTGTTTTGGGGCACCAGCGCCAACACCTTTTTGACGTCGTGGATGAAACCCATGTCGAGCATGCGGTCGGCCTCGTCGAGCACCAAAATTTGCACGGTCGAGAGGTCCAGATGACCCTGTTGTTGCAAGTCGAGCAGACGCCCCGGGGTGGCGACCAAAATGTCGACGCCTTTGCGCAGGCGCTCGATTTGCGGATTCATGCCGACCCCGCCAAAAATCACGGCAGAGGTGAGTTGAAGGTATTTGCCATAAGTGCGCACAGACTCCTCGACCTGGGCCGCCAACTCGCGGGTGGGGGTGAGCACCAGGGCGCGGATGCCATAGACCCCGAATTGGTTGGTGACGCTGCGGGCCATGCTGAGTTTGTGCAGCATGGGCAGGGTGAAGGCAGCGGTTTTGCCAGTGCCGGTTTGGGCCCCGGCAAGCAGGTCGTGGCCTTCGAGCACCGCCGGGATGGCTTGTTGCTGAATGGGGGTGGGGGTTTCGTAGCCTTGCTCAAGCACGGCTTTCAGGATGGCCGGAGCCAGTTTCAGTTCATCAAATTTCATGGTGTGGCGTCGTGATCCACGACGCATGGTCATCAGCCCATACGGCCTTGGTGAGGCCACCCAGTGTGAGACTGATCAGGTTAAGGGTTGAGCGCGTGACATTCGCGGGGGTTGGCAGGCCACTCCGCGACCCGGCTCCAGCAGGGACGCTGTGGTTGAAGCAACTGGAGGCATCAACATCTCAGATTGTGACACATTTCAGGATCGGGCGGTAGTCCGGGCAGGGCTCGGCCATAATCGCGTCTGGGTCCGCACCCTGCCGGGCCAGACTGAAAACCACCACACCATGTCCCAATACGTCTTCACCATGAACCGGGTCGGCAAAATCGTGCCGCCCAAACGCCAGATCCTGAAAGACATCTCGCTGTCGTTTTTTCCGGGCGCCAAGATCGGCGTGCTGGGCCTGAACGGCTCGGGCAAGTCGACCCTGCTCAAAATCATGGCGGGCGTGGACACCGAAATCGAAGGCGAAGCCACGCCGATGCCGGGCATCAAGATCGGGTACCTGCCGCAAGAGCCCCAACTGGATCCCGATGAGACTGTGCGCCAGGCCGTCGAGGGCGGCATGGGCGAGGTGTTGCACGCCAAGACCCGGTTGGAAGAAATCTATGCCGCCTACGCCGAACCCGACGCCGACTTTGACAAATTGGCGGCCGAGCAGGGCGAACTCGAGGCGATCATCGCCGCGGCCGGTTCGGACAGCGAGCACCAGCTGGAAATCGCGGCCGACGCGCTGCGCCTGCCGCCCTGGGACGCCACCATCGGACATTTGTCAGGCGGTGAAAAGCGCCGTGTGGCTCTGTGCCGCTTGCTGCTGTCCAAGCCCGACATGTTGTTGCTCGACGAGCCGACCAACCACCTCGACGCCGAGTCGGTCGATTGGCTGGAGCAATTTTTGCAGCGCTTTGCGGGCACTGTGGTCGCCATCACCCACGACCGCTACTTTTTGGACAATGCCGCCGAGTGGATTTTGGAACTCGACCGCGGTCACGGCATCCCCTGGAAGGGCAACTATTCGACCTGGCTGGAGCAAAAGCAAGACCGCTTGCAACAGGAGCAAAAGGGTGAAGAGGCGCGTGCCAAGGCACTGAAAAAAGAACTGGAGTGGGTGCGTCAGAACCCCAAAGGTCGCCAGGCCAAGTCCAAGGCGCGCATCGCCCGCTTCGAAGAATTGTCCAGCGTCGAATACCAAAAGCGCAACGAAACGCAAGAGATCTTCATCCCGGTGGCCGAGCGCCTGGGCAACGAGGTCATCGAGTTCAATGGTGTGACCAAAAGCTTTGGCGATCGCGTGCTGATCGATAACCTCAGCTTCAAGGTGCCCCCGGGCGCGATCGTGGGCATCATCGGCCCCAACGGCGCCGGCAAGTCCACGCTGTTTCGCATGATCGTCGGCCAGGAAACGCCCGATGCGGGCGAAGTCAAAATCGGCCAGACCGCGCAGATTGCTTTTGTCGATCAGTCACGCGACGACCTGTCCAACGACAAAACGGTCTGGGAAGACGTCTCGGGCGGCTTGGATATCCTGACCGTCGGCAAGTTCGAAATGCCCAGCCGCGCTTACTGTGGCCGCTTCAACTTCAACGGCGGCGACCAGCAAAAGAAGGTCGGCATGCTGTCTGGCGGTGAGCGGGGTCGCTTGCACCTGGCCAAGACCCTGATCAAGGGGGGCAACGTGCTGTTGCTCGACGAACCTTCCAACGATCTCGATGTGGAAACCCTGCGCGCACTTGAAGACGCCTTGCTCGAGTTTGCAGGCTCTGTGATGGTGATCAGCCACGACCGCTGGTTTTTGGATCGCATCGCCACCCACATCCTGGCTTGCGAGGGCGACAGTCAATGGGTGTTCTTTGACGGCAATTACCAGGAGTACGAGGCCGACAAGAAGAAACGCCTGGGCGAAGAGGGCGCCAAGCCGCACCGGGTGCGTTTCAAAGCCCTGAAGTAAATCAGCCCAGATCGCGCGCAGCGGGCCACCAGCGCTCGCCCAAGCGCAAGCCGGTGGCCTGGGTCACGGCGTCCCGTGTGGCCTGCGCCACCGCCTCGGCCGCCATGGCGGCCAGCAGCATGGGGTCAGGGTCTTGCGCACATTGGCCGGTGGCCAAGCCAAACAACGTGTCGCCATCCAACGGGGTGTGCACCGGCCGGATGGTGCGGGCCAAGCCGTCATGCCCTGCCACCGCCAAGCGCTGCGCCTGTGCTTTGCGCAGGCGTGCATTGCAAGCCACCACCCCGATGGTGGTGTTGGCCCCCACCACCGGCACAGCGGGCGGTTGTCCCGCCAGCAGGGCTTGTTGCGTGCCGAGCAACGTCAGCGAAGCAGCTGATGTGCGGGCGCCGGCCAGCAGCCGGCCGTTGTCGGGGTCGATCACGTCCCCCAGGGCGTTGCACACCACCAGCGCCGCCACTTGCCAAGGCCCCACTTCGACCAGGGCTTGGCCCAGTCCGCCTCTCATGGCCCGATCGGGGCCAAACACCTTGCCCACCGTGGCTCCTGCACCGGCGCCCACGCACCCCGAGACTGCCGCGCCTGTCAGTGCGTCCTCGCAGGCTTGCCAGCCCGATTGCGCATCGGGGCGCACACCGGGGTCGCCCACCCCCAGATCGAAGATGACCGCTGCCGGCACGATCGGCACCCGGGCCGGACCCACGGGCAGACCGTGGCCGTGCGACTCCAGCCAGCGCATCACCCCGCTGGCGGCGTCCAGCCCATAGGCGCTGCCACCCGACAACACGATGGCGTGCACCCGGTCGACCGTGTGACCGGGGGCCAACAGGTCAGTCTCCCGGGTCCCGGGCGCTGCACCCCGCACATCCACCCCCGCCACAGCGCCCTCGGGGCACAACACCACGGTACACCCCGTGGGCCGGGTGTCCAGGGTGCAATGGCCCACGCTCAGACCGGTCAGGGCGTTCAAGCCGAAGGTTTTGGATGTCAAAGTTGTCATGTTTGCCAGAGATTTTGCGAATTAATACAATATTTGGTATTATTTAATCCGAATGAATTTCACTTTTGTGTTCAAAACAGGAAGGATTGCACATGCCCACCGCCTCATCTGATTCTGCTCTCTCTGCCAGCCAGTTTTGCGGCACCACCGAGGTCGCCCGCATTTTGGGCCTATCGGTAGGCACCGTCCAGTCTTTGGTCGAACGGCAAGAGTTGCAAGCCTGGAAAACACGCGGGGGTCACCGCCGCATTTCGCTGGCGTCGGTACAAGATTATCAACGCCGCAACCACTCGGTCGCTTTGGGTGCGGCCGCCAACGATCGCATCATGTGGGTGCAGGAAGACGGGTCCTTGCGCCAGAAACTGTCGCAAACTTTGTCCAAGTGGGGCATTCGTTTCCAGATCGACTGGTTTGAGAACATGGTCGAAGCTTCCATGAGCTTGCAAACCTTGCGTCCCGGCTTGGTGGTGATCGACCTCAAAACGCAGCAGGCCGATGCCATGCAGTTCATCCGCCATGTCCATGCCCTGCCCGAGTTCAGCGCCATCACTTTGTTGATCATGAGCAGCACCCGTTTGCCCGACGATGTGCTGGTGGCGGCGGCAGGTGCGCAAGTTCACTGGGCGCGCAAACCACTCGATTGGTCGTGGCTGCGCGGTTATTGCGAGGCGTATCAAATGCTGCAGTTGCGCCAGGCCATGCATTGAGCCCGGTTCCGGCAGGGCAGACCCCAATCCGGATCCGCATGGGCTTGGGTTAGGCTAGCGCCATGCGACCCCATCATGCCCATTGGCCCGCCCGCGTGCCGCACGCAATCAGCGTTCCTGCCACTTCGTTATGGGACAACCTGGCCACCTCGGCCCGACGCTTTCCAGACAAGGTGGCCTTGCAGTTTTTGGGGCGCTCCACCACCTACCGGGACCTCAGCCGCCAAGTCGACGCTTTGGCGGCCCGCTTGCACCAACTGGGCGTGAACAAGGGGGATCGGGTGGTTTTGGACATGCAGAACTGCCCCCAGTTGGTGGTCGCTCACTTTGCCATCCTGCGTGCCAATGCGGTGGTCGTCCCGGTCAACCCCATGAACCGGGCGGAAGAACTCAAACACTACATCACCGACCCCGACGCCCGGGTGGCCATCGTCACCTCGGATTTGGCGGCGGACATGGCCCACGCCAGCAATGCCTTGCCGGCGGGGCAACGCTTGTCGCACCTGATCGTGACGCATTACACCGATGCTTTTGATCCGGATCAGGCGGGCGAATGGCCTCCCGGCTGGTCGAGTTGGTTGCTGGCGCGCCCCCCCTTGCCCGAACTGCTCAACGGTCAGGTTGAATCCTGGCAAGACGCCTTGGCGTGCCCCGCCGGACCACCCCCGCATGAGGTCGGCCGCGACGACATGGCGTTGTTGCCCTACACCAGTGGCACCACGGGCTTGCCCAAGGGTTGTATCCATCCGCACCGCAGCATCATGCACAACGTCTGCGCCGGCTCGCTGTGGGGGGGCAGCTCGCACGAGAACATCGCTTTGTGTGTGGTGCCCATGTTTCACATCACCGGCATCGTGGTGTTGTTGCACACCTGCATGTATTTGGGTGCGACCATGGTGATCATGCCGCGCTGGGATCGCGAACTGGCGGGGCAACTGATTTCACGTCACCGGGTCACCCACTGGACCAACATCCCCACCATGGTCATCGACCTGTTGGGCAGCCCGAATTTTGATCGCTTTGACCTCTCCAGCTTGCAGTACATCGGCGGCGGCGGCGCTGGCATGCCGCAGGCGGTGGCGCAGCGCCTGCTCGATTTGTACGGCCTGAACTACGTCGAGGGCTATGGCCTGACCGAAACCGCCGCCCCCTCGCACAGCAATCCGCCCGATCGCCCCAAGCAGCAGTGCCTGGGCGTGCCCTATGTCAGCTCGGACGCGCGAGTGATCAACCCTGACACCTTGCAGGAGTTGCCGGTGGGCGAAAGCGGTGAAATCATCATCAGCGGCCCGATGGTGTTTGACGGTTACTGGAAACGTCCCGACGCCACGGCGGCGGCGTTCATCGAATTCGAGGGGCGGCGCTATTTCCGCTCGGGCGACATGGGGCGGGTGGACACCGAAGGCTACTTTTTCATGACCGACCGCCTCAAGCGCATGATCAACGCCAGCGGCTTCAAGGTCTGGCCGGCAGAGGTCGAGTCGCTGATGTTTCGCCATCCCGCCATCCAGGAGGCCTGCGTCATCGCCGCCCGCGACGACTACCGGGGTGAAACCGTCAAGGCCGTGGTGGTGTTGCGTGCGGGACATCAGGGGCAGGTGTCCGAGCAAGACATCATCGCCTGGTGCCGCGACAATATGGCGGTGTACAAAGCACCGCGCATCGTCGAGTTTGTCGAGACCCTGCCCAAAAGCGGCAGCGGCAAGGTGATGTGGCGGGCCTTGCAGGAAGCCCAAGACCGATGAAACTCTCCGTCCTTGATCAATCGGTGGCCGCCGCCGGTCGCACCCAGGCGCAGGCCATCGCCCAAACCGTTGAATTGTCCGTCTGTGCCGAGCGCCTGGGTTACCACCGCTTCTGGGTCAGCGAGCACCACAGCCACCCCAGCATCGTGGGCACCGCGCCCGAGGTGCTGATGGCGGCACTGGCCATGCGCACCCGGCGCATCAGGCTGGGCAGCGCCGGTGTCATGTTGCCGCACTACTCGGCGCTGAAGGTGGCCGAGCAGTTCCGGGTGCTGGAGGCCTTGGCCCCCGGGCGGATCGACTTGGGCGTAGGTCGCGCGCCGGGCAGCGATGGCCGCACCGCCCAGGTGCTCAATCCCGATCGATACGCGTCAGAAAACTTCCCGCAACAGGTCATCGACTTGCACACCTGGGTGACGGGTGGCACGCCGGCAGGCGGTCATCCGGGACATGGGGTGTATGCCGGTCCAAGCGGCGACACCCACCCCGATCTGTGGATGCTGGGCAGTTCGGACTATGGCGCCCAGCTGGCGGCGCATTTGGGCCTGCCCTATGCCTTTGCCTACTTCATCACCGACGGTCGGGGGGCCGACCAGGCGTTGCAACTTTATCGACAGGGCTTTCAGCCGAGTCCGGTTCGGCAAGCGCCCGAGGCCGTGCTTTGCGTCTGGGCTTTGGCCGCCGAAACCGAAGCCGAAGCCTGGCATCTGTTCCAAAGCCGTGCCCGCTGGCGCATCGATCGTGATTTTGGGCGCTTGGGGCCGATGTTGCCCCCTGAGCAAGCCCAACGCGACTGGAGCCCGGCCGAAGAAATCTCATTGGCCAGGCTGAAAGCCAACGCCCTGGTGGGCAGCGCAGCCCAAGTCGCCGACAAACTTCAGGCTTTGGGACAAAGACTGGGGGTGGACGAGTTGGTGGTCATCACCTGGACGCACGACCCTCAGGCGCAGCGTCGGTCGTATGAGTTGCTGGCGCGTGAATTCGGGCTGAGTGCTCAGGCCCAGCGAAAGGCCGAGGCTGTCTCAGCTTGAGCAGCTGCCGCCGCAGCCACTGATCTGATCCCGAGGCAGCGCCTCGGGGTGTGCGACCTGACCGGTGGCGGCATCGTAGCCGACCCCGCGCAGGTGCAAGGCCAGGGCGGCATCCATGGTCTGAGCGTGTTGCGTGAACCACACCCCCAACTCCCGGGCCAAGTCACGCAACAAGACCAGGTCACCTTCTTCGCGACCCCGCCGTAACCCCTCGCGCAGCACTTGCAAGATCACGCTGTGCTGGGTGGTGTGGCAATTGCCGGACGAAAAATGGGTGTCTTTCATCCAGCGGTCTTCTGCCCCAAAGTGGCCGTCGGTGTGTTCGACCATGGCGGCAAAGCGCTCGACCACCTGCCCGTCTTCGGCGATTTCGATGGCGCCCAGCAAGTCGATGAACTCGCGGTGGGTGTCGTCCATGAAGGGCAAATCCAGGTGCAAGGCATCGGACCATTGCAGACTGGCTTGTCGTTCGGCTGTGGCGACTTCGGTCATGGTGTTCTCCCTGAGTGATCGCATCATAGATCAGGCCTGCAGGGTGCCGCATTGATGCAGGTCAAGGCATGAAAAACGGACCCCGCAGGGTCCGTGTGGTCGTGGCGGATGAAATGCTCAATCCGCGTGCCGATCACATGCGCTCGAAGATGGCGGCAATGCCCTGGCCGCCGCCGATGCACATGGTCACCAGGGCGTAGCGTCCCTGAATGCGTTGCAGTTCGTACAGGGCCTTGACGGTGATCAGCGCACCCGTGGCGCCGATGGGGTGACCCAGCGAAATGCCCGAACCATTGGGGTTGACCTTGGCCGGGTCCAGGCCCAGTTCTTGGGTGACGGCGCAGGCCTGCGCGGCAAACGCTTCGTTGGCCTCGATCACATCGAGGTCATGCACCGACAGCCCGGTGCGCTTGAGCACGGCTTGGGTGGCCGAGATCGGGCCCACGCCCATGATCTTGGGGTCCAGGCCGGTGTGGGCATAACCCACCAGGCGAGCCATGGGCTTGAGGCCGCGGGCCTGGGCAGCTTTGCCCTCCATCAGGACCACAGCGGCCGCAGCGTCGTTGATGCCCGAAGCATTGCCGGCGGTGACGGTGCCGTTTTCCTTGACGAACACGGGCTTGAGCTTGGCAAAGTCTTCCAGCTTGGCGCCGGTTCGGAAGTGTTCGTCGGTGGCGTAGGCCACTTCACCTTTTTTCGACTTCAGCATGACCGGCACGATCTGGTCCTTGAAACGACCCTCGGCAGTGGCGCGCTCGGCACGGTTGTGGCTTTCAACCGCCAGCGCATCTTGCATGTCGCGGGTGATGCCGAATTTGGCGGCGACGTTCTCGGCGGTGACGCCCATGTGGATGGTGTGGAAAGGGTCGTGCAGGGCACCGACCATCATGTCGACCACTTTGGCGTCGCCCATGCGCGACCCCCAGCGTTGCGTCAGGTTGGCATAGGGGCCACGGCTCATGTTCTCGGCACCGGCGCCGATGGCGACGTCGCAGTCACCCAACAGAATCGACTGGCTGGCGCTGACAATGGCTTGCAGGCCCGAGCCGCACAGGCGGTTGACGTTGAAGGCGGGCGTGGCTTCGGCGCAACCGCCGTTGATGGCGGCCACCCGCGACAGGTACATGTCTTTGGGCTCGGTGTTGACCACGTGGCCAAAGACCACATGGCCAACGTCTTTGCCCTCGACCTGGGCACGCGCCAGGGATTCCCGAACGACCAGGGCGGCCAGTTCGGTGGGGGGAACATCTTTGAGGCTGCCGCCATAAGTGCCAATGGCGGTGCGCACACCGCTGACCACAACTACTTCACGCATAAAAGTCTCCTGGAAGGGGGGGTAGATGGGCATTTTGCAGCGCCTGGGCTACAGAGGGCTGACAAAATTCATCAGGCCATGACGCCGGAACAGGGGCTGTCCAATGCCGATTGTGGCCTGAAACCGGGTGCCTCAGGCCCAACTGCCAGGCGTGCAACAACAATCCTGGAGCCGCGTCCGCGATCTCTGGGGGCGCATAGAGCCGATCGCCCCGGATGGGGTGGCCCAGATGGCACAGATGAACCCGCAATTGATGGCTGCGCCCGGTCAGGGGGCGCAACAGCAGCAGGCTGCTGCGCTGGTCGGGCGTGCTGGCCAGCAGTCGCCACCAGGTTTGGCTGGGCTTGCCCTGAGGGCCGACATGATGGCGCGGGCGGTCGGGCCAGTGCAAATCGATCGGGGCATCGATCAGATGCCATTCGCCGGTCTGGGCGGGCACCCCATCGACCACGGCCAAATAGCTTTTGTGCACCTGGCGCAAGGCAAAAGCCGCATTCAACTGGCGCTGGGTCTGGGCATCGCGGGCCAACACCATCACGCCGGAGGTGGCCTGATCGAGGCGGTGCACCAAACGGGCTTGGGGGTCGTGTTGCTGGATCCTGGCAGTCAGGCAGTCTTGCTTGTCGGGACCGCGCCCGGGGGCACTGAGCAAACCCGCCGGCTTGTCCACCACCCAAAGGTGGGGATCGTGATCGATCACTTCAATGCCGTGCAGGCACATCCCTTTCATGGACGGTTCCAGACTTGCTCGGCCAGGCGCAAGACCTGCTGCACCCGATCGGGCGTGTCGCAGTGGACGGTGTGCCGTTCGCTCATGCCGCGCAGCCAGGTCAGTTGGCGTTTGGCCAGTTGGCGGGTGGCCGCGACACCCAGTTCGGACAAGCGTCGATCATCGGCCGGCGTCCAGGGGCGCCCTTCGTGTTCGGCTTGCGCCAGCAAGGCCCAAGCCTGCCGGTAACCGACGCAACGCATGGCAGGCAGATCGGGGTTCAGGTCGCCGCGCGCACGCAGGGCGCGCACCTCGTCAACCAGACCGGTGGCCAGCATTTGTTCAAAGCGCAGGGCGATGCGTTCGTGCAACCAGGCCCGGTCTTGCGGCTCGAGGCTGATCACCCAGGGGACAGGTCGCAGTGCATCCAGCCTTGAGCGCCTGAAGAAAGAAGACAGCGGTTGTCCGGTGTGGCGCCACACCTCCAGCGCCCGACCGATGCGTTGCGCATCGCGCGGGGCGAGGCGATGCGCCGTTTCCGGGTCTACCCGAGCCAACTCGGCATGCAGCGCAGGCCAGCCAAGGTCGCGCGCTTGGGCTTCGATCGTGGCACGCAACTCGGGCTGCGCGGCGGGCAAATCATCGAGACCCTCGAACAAGGCTTTGAAATAAAGCAGGGTGCCGCCGACCAGCACCGGGCGGTGACCCCTTGCGCTGATTTCGGTGATCAGTCGCCGGGCATCGCGGGCGAAATCGGCTGCGCTGTAGGCTTGCGCGGGGTCGAGGATGTCGATCAGGTGATGGGGTACGCGCGTCAGTTCGGCGGCGTCGGGCTTGGCCGTACCGATGTCCATGCCCCGATAAACCAGCGCCGAGTCCATGCTGATGATTTCGATCGGCCAGCGTTGCGCCAGGGCCAGAGAGGCTTCGGTCTTGCCGCTGGCAGTGGGCCCGGCCAGCACCAGGCATGGCGGCTCGGGCCGGGGCAGGCCCGGGTCAGGCGGGGACATCAGCGGCCTCGCAAGAACAGGGCGTCGAGCTCTTTCATCGACAACGCACGCCAGGTCGGGCGGCCATGGTTGCATTGATCGGCGCGATCGGTTGCTTCCATTTGTCGCAGCAAGGCATTCATTTCATCCAGGGTCAGGCTGCGGTTGGCGCGCACGGCAGCATGGCAGGCCATCGTGGCCAGCAATTCGTTGTGAGCGCGCTCAATCACGCTGCTGGCCGGCATCTGGGCCAGGTCGGTCAACACGCTGCGTGCCAGTGCCACGCCGTCGCTGTCGGCCAGGCTGGCGGGCACACTGCGCAAGACCAGGCTTTGTGCCCCCAAGACACTGAGATCCAGCCCCAGAGCCAAAAGATGCTCGCTGTGTTCTTGAGCCGTGGCGATTTCGGTTTCGGTGGCGGCGAAATGCAAGGGCACCAGCAATTGTTGGCTGTCGATGCGCTGTGCGGCTTGTTGTTTGAGTTGTTCATAGACGATGCGCTCGTGCGCGGCGTGCATGTCGACCAGCACCAGGCCCTGGGCGTTTTGGGCCAGGATGTAAACCCCGTGCAACTGGGCCAGGGCACGACCCAGCGGCCAGTCGGCCTCGCGGGGCAGGGCGTTGGGCTGGGGAGCGGCGGCGTCTTGACCGCCGGTGAACCCGATCGTCGACGCGACGTTGGGTCCATCACCTTGAACCGGGACCACGGGTGTGCCCGCAGGGCTGGCCACCGGGCGGCCCCACAGTTGCTTGAGGTCGTCCCAGTTTTGGCTGACCGGCATGCGTTGCTGTTGCCATTGCGGGCGGGCGTCAGTGCCGGGAACACGCTCGGCAGCAGGCCAGGCTGGCGAGTCGGATGATTCGGACGAGCCAGGCATGCCGGTGGACAAGACCGGTGGAGCACTGGACCAGTTGCCGGCGCGGGGCGCGGCCAAGGCCTGCTCGACCGCATGGCGCACGGCCTGATGCACCTCTCGGCTGTCCCGAAAACGCACTTCGATTTTGGTGGGATGCACATTGACGTCGACCCGCATCGGGTCGATTTCGAGGTACAAGGCATACACCGGTTGACGTTGACCGTGCAACACATCTTCAAAGGCGCTGCGCACGCCGTGCATGATCACTTTGTCGCGCACGAAGCGACCGTTGACATAAGCGTGCTGCTGGTCCGAACGCGAGCGGGCGTGGTCGGGCAAGCCGACCCGGCCCCGGATGCGGATCCTGCCATCGGCCACATCGACCGGCACCGATTGCGCCAAAAAATCTTCGCCCCAGACATCGGCCAGGCGTTGATCCAGGGCTTGAGCCCCGTTTTGAGCGCGCCATTGCGCTGAAAGTTTGCCTTCGTGCCAGATCTCGAAGCCCACATCGGGGCGAGCCAATGCGTGGCGGCGCACCGATTCGATGCAATGCGCCAACTCGGTGGCCACCGACTTGAGGAACTGGCGCCGTGCGGGGGTGCTGAAAAACAACTCGCGCACTTCGACCGTGGTGCCGGTGGCACGGGCCACCGGTCGCATTTCGCCGCTGCGGGCGTCCAGCGCGGTGGCGTGCTCGGCCTGCCGGTTGCGCGAGGTCAAGGTCAGGTCGGAGACCGAGGTGATGGCGGCCAGGGCTTCGCCCCGAAAACCCATGGTGGCCACCGATTCCAGGTCGGTCAGGCTGCGGATTTTGCTGGTGGCGTGGCGGCGCAGCGCCATGGGCAACTCGGATGGGGGCATGCCGACCCCGTCGTCCTCGATGGCTATCAGGCGCATGCCGCCCTCAATCAGGCGCACCACCACCTGGCTGGCACCGGCGTCCAGCGCGTTGTCGACCAGTTCGCGAACCACCGATGCCGGGCGCTCGACCACTTCGCCGGCCGCGATCTGGCTGACGAGTTCATCGGGCAATTCCACGATGGGACGGGTCTGGGGAAGGTTATTCACACGATCATTTTAAAGGGCTTGCGATAATGCCCCCATGGAACTTTTGTTCGTCCTGATCGATTTCGTGCTGCATGTCGACCGTCACCTGGGTGCTTTTGTTCAACAACATGGCGCCTGGGTCTATGCGCTGCTGTTCGCCATCATCTTCATCGAGACCGGTCTGGTGGTGATGCCTTTTTTACCGGGTGACTCGCTTTTGTTTGTCACCGGGGCTTTGTGCGGCGCCGGCCACATGGATTTGACACTGACCCTGGCTTTGTTGCTGGCGGCCGCCATTTTGGGGGATCAACTCAATTACCACATCGGTCATCGGGTCGGCGATGCGGTCTGGCAATGGAATGGTCGCTGGTTCAATCGCCAGGCTTTCGAGCAGGCGCACCGCTTCTATCAGCGCCATGGCGCCATCACCATCATTCTGGCGCGGTTCATGCCCTTCATCCGCACTTTCGCGCCCTTCGTCGCCGGCGTGGCGCGCATGAATCACGGCACTTTCACGCTGTACAACTGTGTCGGCGGGGCGATTTGGGTGCTGGGTCTGGGTCTGGCCGGTTACTGGTTCGGCAACCTCGAATGGGTGCAGACGCACTTGAGCAAAATCATCTGGGCACTCATCATCGGCCCGGGTCTGATCGCCATTTACGGGGGCTGGCGCGCTCGTCAACAAGCGCAAGCCGAGGCAGGCGTTCCTAAGCCCTGATCGGGTGGCGCCGGAAAAACCCCAGCACCCCCTGATGCAGGGCCTGCACCAGCGCGTCCTGGTATTCGGGAGTGTTGAGCAACGCTTCTTCCAGCGGGTTGCTGATGAAGGCCGACTCGATCAAAACACTGGGGATTTCGGGGGACCTCAAGACCGCAAAGCCGGCCTGCTCAACCTGGGGCTTGTGCAAACGGCCCACCTGGCGCATTTGACTGAGCAACTCCTGACCCAGCAACAGGCTGTGGTTGATTTGCACCGAAGTGCTCATGTCGAACAGGGCTTGTCGGACTTGGGCGTCGGCCACCCTGATCTGGCTCAGGCCGCCGATGGCGTCCGAGCGGTTTTCACGCTGCGCCATCCAGCGTGCAGCGGCACTGGATGCTGCCCCCTGGCTCAGGGCGAATACGCTGGCACCGCGCGCCTGCGGCTGAAAAAACGCATCGGCGTGGATGCTCAGGAACAATTCAGCCCGCACCTGATGCGCTTTTTGCACCCGCACGTGCAGCGGCACGAAATAGTCGCCGTCGCGGGTGAGGAAGGCACGCAGGCGAAAGTCACCCTGTCGTTGTCGAACTTGCGTCTGGTTGATCCGGTCGCGCAGCTTCATGGCCAGTGCGAGCACCACGTCTTTCTCGCGCGTTCCGTTGGGGCCGATGGCGCCGGGGTCTTCGCCGCCATGGCCGGCATCGATGGCAATCACCGCAAATTGTTCGGTGCCGCCCGGGTCCGGCGGCGATCGCCCCGCAGCGGAGGGCGGTGGCTTGCCAGGCAAGGGCACAGGCTCGGGACGACCTTGTTGGCGTTGCCAGATCTCCGCGATCGGGTCGGGCGCCGTGCTGGCGGGTGGGGTTTGGCGCAATTCGGCGATCAGGGCTTCGAGCGGGTCGATGGCCTGGACGGGGAAGAGGTCAAGCAACAAACGATGCTGGTAGACCGCCTCTACCGGTGGCAAGTTGATCCACTGGGGCCGAACCGCCTGGCGCAAATCGAACACCAACCGAACGGTCTGGGCATTGAACTGGCCTGCCCGCACGCCCAGGATGTAGGGATCGTCCGGGCGCACCTGCCCCACCAGGTCGCGCAATGCGTCGTCCAGCACCAAGCCCTGGATGTCCACCGCCAGGCGTGGGGGCTGGTCAATGAATTGAACCTGGGTTTTCAGGGGGACGTCGGATTCCAGCGTGACCCGGGTGTATTCGCGTGCCGGCCAGATGCGAACACCCAGCAAGGCAGAGGCTTTGCCGAGCGTGCTGTATCCCAGCAGCATCAAGGCCAGGCCTTGCAGCCAGTGGCGACGATTCGGACCTTGCAGCGGGTTCAAATTGCCTCCAGCAAGGTGCGACCCAGTGCACTTGCGGCTTCAGCATGCACTTGGCGCAACCCTTCGTCGTCGCAGTGGATGTGCAGGGCCAGATCGGCCCGTGGCCGATGCGCTCCGGCCTTGGCCGGCCACTCAACCAGTTTCAGGCCGGTTTGGCCAAACAGGTCTCGCAGGCCTGCTTCATGCCATTCGCGCGGATCCTCCAGCCGATAAAAATCAAAATGCCAGATGGCCACCGGGCAGCCGTCGGCCTGGCCCCAATGCGGCTCGACCACCCCATAGGTTGGGCTTTTGATGCGGCCAGTCACCCCCAGGGCGCGCAACAGGTGGCGCACCCAGGTGGTTTTGCCGGCCCCCAGATCGCCATGCAACTCAATGATGGCATCGCGCACCTGCGGCAAGCGGGCCAGGCGCCGGGCGCTGTCGCGGGTGTCGTCTTCGGTGAGCCAGCAGGTGTTTTTTACAATGGGTTCCACAGACCAAGGAATTCCGGTTGAAATCAGATCTCATGCCATCCGATGTACAGGCCCAGTTGCAAGCCTGGGCCCTCGAGCTTGGATTCTCGCAAATTGGCGTGGCCGACATCGATTTGTCCCACGCCGAGCAGGGTTTGCGCGATTGGCTGGCCGCCGGCTTTCATGGCGAGATGGCCTACATGGCTCGCCACGGCATGGTGCGCGCCCGACCTGCCGAGTTGGTGCCGGGCACCGTCAGCGTGGTGTGCGTGCGCATGGATTATGTGCCAGAGCAAGCCGGGGCCGACTGGCAAGCGCAAGAGCAACAGCGGACCGAGCGGCCCGGGCAGGGCTTGATTTCGATGTATGCCCGCGGGCGCGACTATCACAAGGTGTTGCGCCAGCGGCTGGAAAAACTGGCTCAACGCCTGCGCGCACAGTGGGGCGAACTGGGCTACCGCGTGTTCACCGATTCAGCCCCGGTGCTGGAGGTTGAGTTGGCCACCCGAGCCGGCCTGGGCTGGCGCGGCAAGCACACCCTGCTGCTTCATCGCGAAGCGGGCTCGATGTTTTTTTTGGGCGAAATTTACGTGGATCGCGCTTTGCCGCAAAGCGAGCCGGCCAGCGACCATTGCGGGCGTTGCAGCGCGTGCATCGACGTGTGTCCCACATCGGCCATCGTGGCCCCGCAACGACTGGACGCGCGCCGCTGCATTTCTTACCTGACCATCGAGCACACTGGCCCGATCGAGCCCGCCCTGCGTCCCCTGATCGGCAACCGGATTTACGGCTGCGACGACTGTCAGGTGGTGTGCCCGTGGAACAAATACGCCCAATTCAGCACCCTGGATGATTTCAAGCCCCGAAGGGACATGCAAGATGCCGAGTTGCTGGATTTATGGCGCTGGGACGAGGCCGAGTTTTTGCGCCGCACCGAAGGCAGTGCGATTCGGCGCATCGGCCACGAGCGCTGGCAGCGCAATTTGGCGGTGGCCATGGGTAACGCCATCCGTCAGGCTCCGCACAGCCCCCTGGCGCGCGCATTGTGCGAAACCCTGACCGAGGCCTTGCCTCGTTTGAGTCCGCTGGTGCGCGAACACGCCCAGTGGGCCCTGCGCCAAGCCGATCTTTAGCGCAGCACCAGCACCGGGACAGTCGAATGGGTCAGCACCTGCTGGGTTTCGCTGCCCAACAAGAGGCGTTTGAGACCGCGGCGGCCGTGCGACGCCATGACAATCAGGTCGACCTTGGACTTGCGTGCCGACGCAATGATGGCGTCGGAGACGATGTCGGATTTGACGACCATGCCTTTGGCCTTGACGTTTTTGGCGGTGGCTTGCTTGATCACGGCGTCGAGCGTGGTCTGTGCCGTATCGCCCCATTTTTGTTCGATCCTGGAGACTTCCTCGGCCGTCAGCGGCAAAGAGCCTTCGAAGTAGGTCTGGGCATAGCGCGGGGTGACGCGCAAGGCGATCAACTCGGCACCGGTGGCGGCGCACAAACCGATGGCATGGGTGACCGCTTTTTTGGAAAGCGTGGAACCGTCGGTGGTGACGAGAACTTTCTTGTACATGATGTTGCTCCTGAGTTACAGCGTGAAAAAAAGACCGTTGACGCCATGATTACGCCAATTCCATGCGTTTGATTTGATGCAGGTCAAGATTGGCGCAAGCTGGGGGGGGTAATCTTGTCTCATGTCAAATTCAGCGGCCCATCTTGCTCAACTGCTCGACGACCCACAGGTCTGGCAACAGTACAGCCAGCCTCAACCCCGCCACAGCAGCGCGGTGCAGGTGTGGGAGTCTCAGGTGGTCGTGCAGGGCATGCATTGCGCTGCATGTGCTTTTGCCATCGAAGACGCCCTGAAGTCGGTGCCGGGGGTGATCTCGGTTTCGGTCAATGCGGCCAGTCACCGTGCCAAAGTCACCTGGTCGGACGATCTGGTCAAGCCCTCGCAGTGGATGCAGGCCATCGAGCGCTCAGGCTACCAGGCCACGCCAGCCCAGGATCACAGCCAACGCCAACAACGGCTGCAAGAAACGCGTCGCATGCTTTGGCGCTTGCTGGTCTCGGCTTTTTGCATGATGCAGGTCATGATGTACGCCACCCCGGCTTATGTCTCCGCGCCGGGCGAGATCAGTGCCAATACTTTGCAGTTGTTGCGCTGGGCCTCTTGGGTCCTGACTTTGCCGGTGGTCCTGTTTTCGTGCACGCCGTTTTGGCGCAACGCCTGGCGCGATCTGCAGCAGCGTCGCATCAGCATGGATTTGCCGGTCGCGCTGGGCATGGCGCTGACCTTTGTCTTCAGCACCGCCGGGACTTTTGATCCGTCGGGTCCGTTTGGGACCGAGGTTTATTTTGACTCGCTGACCATGTTTGTGTTTTTTCTGTTGGGCGGCAGGTGGCTCGAGTGGCGCATGCGTGACCAAACGGCAGGTGCGCTCGAGGCCTTGATGAATCGCTTGCCCGATAGCGTCGAGCGCCAGACCGATTCGGGTTGGGAGCGAGTGGCTTTGCATCGCTTGCGCGCGGGTGATGTGGTGCGGGTGATGCCCGGTGAGGCTTTCCCGGCAGATGGCGTGATCACGCAGGGTCAAACGCTGGCCGAAGAGGCCTTGCTGACGGGCGAGTCTCGCCCGTGCGCACGTGGACCGGGCGAGCGGGTGATGGCGGCCAGTCACAACTTGTCTGCAACGGTTGAGGTTCGCCTGGAACAGGTGGGGGCGCAAACCCGTTATGCCCAGTTGGTGCAACTCATGGAACAGGCTTCGGGCAGCAAGCCACGTCTGGCCCAACTGGCCGATCGGCTGGCACGTCCGTTTTTATGGGGTGTGTTGGGTCTGGCGTTGCTGTCGGCCTTGTTCTGGTGGCCCACCGATCCGGGGCGGGCCTTGATGGTGGCGGTGGCGGTGCTGATCGTGACCTGTCCTTGCGCTTTGTCGCTGGCCACACCCGCGGCCATGCTGGCCAGCGCAGGGCGTCTGGCGCGCAGTGGGGTGTTGGTGCGTGAATTGCAAACCCTCGAGGCCCTGGCCGAGATCGATACCGTGGTTTTTGACAAAACAGGCACCCTGACTCACGATGGTCAGCGCCTTCAGGTGGTGCACACGCCAATGGGCACCCTGATGCCGGAGCAAGCGCAAACGGTGATCGAGTTGGCGGCATCCTTGGCCGTGCATTCCTGGCATCCGGTCTCCCGGGCCCTGGTGGCGGCTGCTCCCGGCAGCGCACGCGCCGATTCGGTGCGGGAGTTCAGCGGACAGGGCCTGGAAGGGCATGCCCGCGATGAATGGGGGCACCGACTTCATCTGCGGTGGGGATCGCTGGCTTTTTGCCAGGGCTGGGGCAATGGCATGGCCTGTCCCGATCACGCCCGAGGTGCGTCGGTGCATTTGTTTGAAGCGCAACGCGGGTGGCTGGCCAGTTTCGATCTGGCTGAAGACTTGCGGGCTGACGCCGCTTCGGTGGTGCGGCAGTTGCGCACCCTGGGTCTGGACATTTGGATTTTGTCGGGCGACCGCCCGCATGCGGTCGAACGTGTGGCGCAATGGGTGGGCATCGGCCCCGCACAGGCTTTGGGTGCTTGCTCGCCCCAGGATAAATTGGATCGGGTGCGCGCCTTGCAGGCGCAGGGCCGGCGGGTGTGGATGGTGGGCGATGGCCTCAATGACGGCCCGGTGTTGGCGGCTGCCCAAGTTTCACTGGCCATGGGTGGGGCTGTCCCGCTTGCTCAGGCACGCTCTGATTTGGTCATGATGGGCACCCGCCTGCTCGAGTTACCCGGTCTGTTGCGACGCGCCCGCCTGACTTTGCGTGTGGTGCGCCAGAACCTGGCCTGGGCCCTGTTTTATAACGCCTGCTTTGTCCCCCTGGCCGTGCTGGGCTGGTTGCCAGCCTGGTTGGCCGGGCTGGGCATGGCCGGCAGTTCACTTTGGGTCATCGCCCACTCTTTGCGCCTGGCCCGCCCCCTGAGTGGTGAAACGATCAGGGCGGAGGCTTGAATGGATATTTTGTATTTGCTCGTGCCCTTGTCGGTGGTTTTGGTTTTGCTGGTGTTGGTGGGCCTGTGGTGGGCGATCCACAGCGGTCAATTTGAAGCGGTGGAACAAGAGGGCGAGCGCATATTGCGTGAGGATTGACATGCATCAAATCAGACCTCCGTGCAAACCCGCATACTCGAAATGTCAGATGAAAGGTTCCCGATGAGTACTACAACAACACAACCTGCGGTCTACGTCGATGGCGTGGTGCGGCAGTTTGCATTCATGACCGTGGTTTGGGGCGTGGTCGGCATGCTGGTAGGCGTGTTCATCGCCGCCCAATTGGCCTGGCCCGAGCTCAACTTCGGCATTCCATGGCTCAGTTATGGCCGTTTGCGTCCCTTGCACACCAATGCGGTGATTTTTGCCTTTGGCGGTTGTGCGCTGTTTGCCAGCAGTTATTACGCGGTTCAGCGCACCAGTCAGGTGAAGTTGTTCGCGCCTGCTTTGGCTGCTTTCACTTTTTGGGGCTGGCAATTGGTCATTGTGCTGGCGGCCATCGGTTTGCCCCTGGGTTACACATCGGGCAAAGAATACGCCGAGCTCGAGTGGCCCATTGACATCCTGATCACCCGGGTCTGGGTGGCTTACGCGGTGGTGTTTTTTGGCACTGTGGGCACGCGCAAGGTCAAGCACATTTATGTGGCCAACTGGTTTTTTGGCGCGTTCATCCTGACCGTGGCCATTTTGCACCTGGTCAACAGTGCCGCTGTGCCGGCCGACTTCATGAAGTCTTACTCGGCTTACGCCGGTGTGCAAGACGCCATGGTGCAATGGTGGTACGGCCACAATGCGGTGGGCTTTTTCCTGACCGCCGGCTTTCTGGGCATGATGTATTACTTTGTGCCCAAGCAGGCCGAGCGTCCGGTGTACTCGTATCGCCTGTCGATCGTTCACTTTTGGGCCCTGATCTTCACCTACATGTGGGCGGGTCCTCACCACCTGCACTACACCGCCTTGCCCGACTGGACCCAATCGATCGGCATGCTGTTCTCATTGATTTTGCTGGCTCCCAGCTGGGGCGGCATGATCAACGGCATCATGACCTTGTCGGGGGCCTGGCACAAACTGCGTGACGATCCTGTGCTGCGCTTCATGATCGTGTCGCTGTCGTTCTACGGCATGAGCACCTTCGAAGGCCCGATGATGTCGATCAAGACCGTCAACGCCTTGTCGCACTACACCGACTGGACCGTGGGCCATGTGCACTCGGGCGCGCTGGGTTGGGTGGGTTTGATTTCGATGGGTTGCATTTACTTCCTGATCCCGCGCCTGTTCGGTCAAAAGAAGATGTACAGCGTCAAGGCGATCGAGATCCACTTCTGGACCGCCACCATCGGGATCGTGCTCTACATCGCCGCCATGTGGATTGCCGGGGTGATGCAGGGCATCATGTGGCGCTCGATCAACGAAGACGGCACCCTGACCTACACCTTTGTTGAAAGCGTCAAGGCCACTTATCCCTATTACGTGATCCGCTTCCTCGGTGGCGTTTTGTACCTGTTCGGCATGCTGGTCATGCTCTGGAACACGGTGATGACGGTGGTCACCGGTCGCTCGGTGCAGGCGCCCATCCCGAATGCTGTGGCCCACGCCTAAGGAGTTATCCATGTCTGAACAAAAAACCACAGGCTTTAGCCACGAAAAAATCGAGACCAACAACTTCCTGATGATTGTGCTGATCATCGTGGTGGTGTTGTTCGGCGGACTGGTCGAAATCGTTCCGCTGTTCTTCCAGAAGTCGACCACCCAGCCGCTCGAGGGCGTCAAACCCCACACAGCCTTGCAAGTGGCGGGGCGTGACATCTATGTGCGCGAGGGTTGCTACAACTGCCATTCGCAAATGATCCGTCCCTTCCGGGCCGAGACCCTGCGCTATGGCCACTATTCGGTGGCTGGTGAATCGGTCTATGACCACCCCTTCCAGTGGGGCAGCAAGCGCACCGGCCCGGATCTGGCGCGTGTGGGCGGTCGCTACTCGGATGAGTAGCATCGGGTTCACCTGATCAATCCGCGGGACGTGGTGCCCGAGTCCAACATGCCGGCTTATCCCTGGCTGGAGAAAAACACGGTCAATCCGGCCCAGATGGCCCCCCGGATGAAAGCCCTGCGCACAGTGGGCGTGCCCTACAGCGATGAAGAAATCGCCAAAGCGGGCGAGGAAGTCCAGGGGAAAACCGAACTCGAAGCCCTGATCGCCTACCTGCAAGGTCTGGGTCTGGCCTTGAAATGAGGAGCTGACAAGATGGACATCAACACCCTTCGCATTGCCGCCACCTTGGTCAGTTTTGTGACCTTTGTGGGCATCATCTGGTGGGCCCTGGACCGTCGCAAGAGCCAGAAATTCCAGGAGGCGGCTTTGTTGCCGCTCAACGACGACTGAGGACAGAACATGAGTGATTTCATCCACAATTTCTGGTCGGTGTACATCACCGCCATCACGCTCGGCGGCATCTTCGCCTGTGCCCTGTTGCTGTGGGCCACTTCGCGCAAGAAAGTGGCTGCCAGTGCGGACAACACCACGGGTCACGTCTGGGACGAAGATCTGCGCGAGATGAATAACCCGCTGCCTTTGTGGTGGGTGGGCCTGTTCATCCTGACCATCGTGTTTTCTTTCGGCTATTTTTACTTCTATCCCGGTCTGGGCAACGCTGCGGGCAGTTATGGCTGGACCTCAAGCGGCCAGTACCAGGAGGAAGTGACCAGGGCCAACGAGGCCCTCAAGCCGTTGTACGCCAAATACGACGGGCAGCCCCCTGAAGACCTGGTCAAAGATCCCAAGGCGATGGCCATCGGCGAGCGCTTGTTCATGAACAATTGCGCCCAATGCCATGGTTCGGATGCACGGGGTTCCAAGGGCTTTCCCAACCTCACAGACGCCGACTGGCTCTATGGCGGCAGCCCGGACAAGATCAAGGAAACCCTCCATCAGGGCCGCATGGGTGTGATGCCCCCGATGGCTGCTGCGGTGGGCACCCCCGACGACGTCAAAAACGTGGCCCATTATGTGCTGAGTCTGTCGGGCAGCCCGCACGATTCACTGCGGGCTTCATTGGGCAAGGCCAAGTTCGGCGCCTGTGCCGCTTGTCACGGCAACGATGGCAAAGGCAATCAGGCCATGGGCGCCCCCAACTTGACCGACAAAATCTGGCTGCACGGCTGGGGTGAGGAAACCATCGTGGCCATGATCAACAACGGCAAAACCAATCAGATGCCGGCCCAGAAAGATCGCCTGACCGAGTCGCAGATCCATGTGCTGACCGGTTATGTCTGGAGCCTGTCCAACAAATGAGATCGGATGCTTGTTGATGTCTGAAGATCCGTCGCGCAAGACCATCCCCATCCAGCCAGTGACGCCGGACGGGGAGATGGTCTCCCTTTACGCCGCCAGCAAAAAAATCTACCCCCGCACGGTGCAGGGCTTGTTCGCCCGCTGGCGCTGGGCTTTTGTGTTTTTGACCCAGTTGGTGTTTTACGGTTTACCCTGGATCGAGTGGGGGCAGCGCCAGGCGGTGCTGTTTGATTTGGGGGCGCGTCGCTTTTATGTCTTTGGATTGGTGCTGTACCCGCAAGACTTCATTTACTTGACGGGCTTGCTGGTGATTTCGGCCCTGGCGCTGTTTTTGTTCACCGCTGTGGCCGGTCGTTTGTGGTGCGGTTACGCTTGCCCGCAGACGGTTTACAGTGAAATTTTCATGTGGATCGAGCGCAAGGTCGAGGGGGATCGTTCGGCCCGCATGCGCCTGGACGACGCCGACTTCTCGATGGAGAAGCTGGTCAAGAAGTGGTACAAGCACATCCTGTGGATCGGCTTGTCGATCTGGACCGGTTTTACCTTTGTCGGTTACTTCACACCCATCCGCGATTTGGGCATGGCTTTTTTCACCACCCAGATGGGATCGTGGGAGGTGTTTTGGGTTTTCTTTTACGGCTTTGCCACCTACGGCAATGCCGGCTTCATGCGCGAGCAAGTGTGCATGTACATGTGCCCCTATGCACGTTTTCAGAGTGCCATGTTCGACCATGACACCCTGATCGTGACCTACGACCCGCAACGCGGCGAGCCGCGTGGTCCGCGGGCACGCCAGGCTGATCCGAAAGCCATGGGCCTGGGCGATTGCGTCGATTGCACCTTGTGCGTGCAGGTTTGTCCGACCGGCATCGACATCCGCAATGGCTTGCAATACGAATGCATCGGTTGCGGCGCTTGCATCGATGTGTGCGATACCGTGATGGACAAGTTGGGCTATGCCCGCGGTTTGGTCAAGTACACCACCCAAAACGCGATCGACCAAAACTGGACACCGAAACAAACCTGGCGCCGCGTGTTGAGGCCCCGGGTGTTGATTTACACCGCCATCTTGCTGAGTTTGTGCATTGGCTTGCTGGTCAGTTTGGGACTGCGCCAGACTTTGAAGGTCGATGTCATCCGCGATCGCGCTTCGCTGGCGCGGATCACCGAGTACGGCACGATTGAAAACATCTACCGGTTCCAGTTCATGAATGCCACCGAAGAGTCGCAGCGCTATCGGGTCAGGGTCAGTGGACTCGAAGGCATTCAGGTGCGCGACTTGCCCGAGGTCGAAGTCGGCCCGGCCGAGTCGCGTGGGGTGGTGGTGCATGCGGACATCCCCTACGGTTCGGCCAGCGCCGGTTCGCACAAAATTTTGTTTGCCATCGAATCCCTCGATGGCCGCTCTTCGATCACGGAAAAATCCGTCTTTTTGGTGCCCCGATGAAAACCTCTTTGCAATCTTCGCTTCAAACCCGGCCTTGGTATCGCTATGGCATGGTGTGGTTTTTGCTGGCCGGGCCAATCACGGTGATCGTCGCGGGTGTGGCCACGGCCTATATCGCGATGAGCGCGCCCGACCCGGTCCTGGCCAACGACGCTTATGAATTTGGTCAAAGCCAGCAGGCCCAAGACCCGCGCAGCCTGTTGCCGGCGCAAAAGGCGCGCAACCACGCGGCCACGCCAGAAGACGTGCCGATCCGCTGAAAACGACAAAAGGAGACCCGCATGTTGCGACAACGGCTGATGTGGATATTGTGGCCCGCTTTTTTGGTGGCCGGGGTGCTCGAGATGGCGGTGTTTGCCATGTTTGACCCGAATGACATGCACTGGTTCGGCCATCCGGTTGAAGCGTCGCGACAGGCTGTTTATACCCTGTCGTTTTTTGCGTTGTGGGCGATCACGGCTTGCGCCAGCGGCTTGACTTGCATGCTCAGCATGTCGCCGTTTGAGGTCAATCGTTGTCCTTTGCAGGCGAACGAGCGCCCCGATGGTTGCCCGAAGCAGTGTTGTGACTGATCAGTGGTCCGAACAGACCTGAGGGTTGACGATCAGTTTCAGTGCTTCGGGGTCCAGGATGCGCACGTGGCGCTGTTTGACTTCCACAATGCCGTCTTCAACGAATTTGGAGAAGGTGCGACTGACGGTTTCCAGTTTCAGGCCCAGGTAGCTGCCGATTTCTTCGCGCGTCATGCGCAACACCAGTTCGGATTGGCTGAAGCCCCGGGCGTGCAGGCGCTGCACCAGGTTGAGCAAAAAAGCGGCCAGGCGCTCCTCGGCCCGCATGCTGCCCAAGAGCAACATGACCCCGTGCTCGCGCACGATCTCACGGCTCATGATTTTGTGCACATGGGTCTGCAAGGCTGACACCTCGCGCGAGAGGCTTTCGATTTTGTCAAAAGGCATCACACACACTTCGGCATCTTCCAGGGCCACGGCATCGCAAGTGTGCTGGTCGCTGACGATCCCGTCGAGGCCGATGATCTCGCCCGCCATCTGAAAACCCGTGACCTGGTCGCGCCCGTCCTCGGTCGTGACACAGGTCTTGAAAAACCCGGTGCGGATGGCATAGAGCGCGTTGAATCGCTCGCCGGCGCGAAAAAGGGGGCTGCCGCGCTTGATCTTCCGGCGCACGGCCACCAGATCGTCGAGTCGCTTCATGTCGCTGTCGCTCAGGCCCATGGGCATGCACAACTCGCGCAGGTTGCAATTCGAGCAAGCCACCTTGATGGCCTGGATGGGGATCGGTGACAGCATGGGGGGAATGGAGGTCATGTACACAGTGGTTTGATTGTGGTCATATTTTGTGCGCAAATGCTTGATCTTTGTCAAATGGTTTGTGTCCTTGGCAAGGCAATATGTCATGAACTCATCATGAATGCATCATGCTAGACATCTCCATCGACCTGTTACAAAAGTACGACGTCCCCGGACCCCGTTACACCTCTTATCCGACTGCCGATCGTTTTGTCGAGGCTTTTGGCGAAAAAGAGTACATCCAGGCTTTGCACGACCGCCGCGACGGTTTGTCGGGCCGGGCGCAGCCTTTGTCGCTGTATGTCCACATTCCGTTTTGCGAGTCGCTGTGTTATTACTGCGCCTGCAACAAAATCATCACCAAGCACAAAGAGCGGTCGGTGGATTATTTGCGCCTGCTCGAGCGCGAGGTCGAGTTGCAGGCCAGCCACTTGGGGCAGGGCCATTCGGTGTCTCAGTTGCACTTCGGCGGGGGCACTCCGACCTTTCTCAGCGATGAGCAATTGGCGCAACTCATGGCATTGCTGCGTCATCATTTCAACCTGGTGCCAGGCGGTGAGTATTCGATCGAGATTGATCCGCGCACCGTCTCTGCCGAGCGTTTGCAGGTCTTGCATCGGCTCGGCTTCAATCGGGTCAGTTTTGGCGTGCAAGACTTCGACCCGCAGGTGCAAAAGGCGGTGCATCGGGTCCAGCCGGTGGAACAGACGTTTGCGCTGACCCAGGCGGCGCGGGACATCGGCTTCGAATCGGTCAATGTCGATCTGATTTATGGCCTGCCCATGCAGACCGAGGCCAGTTTCGAGCGCACCATCGAGCAGATCAACCGCTTGCGTCCCGACCGCATCGCGCTCTATGCCTACGCCCATTTGCCCGAGCGTTTCAAGCCGCAGCGCCGCATCCACGCCGAGCAATTGCCTGTGGCCGGCGCCAAAGTGGCGATGCTTGCGGGTGCCATGCGGCATTTGATGCAAGCGGGTTATGTGTACATCGGCATGGATCACTTTGCCTTGCCCGAAGATGCCCTGGCCGTGGCCAAACGGCAAGGTCGGTTGCACCGCAATTTTCAGGGGTACAGCACCCAGCCCGATTGCGATCTGATTGCGCTGGGCGTGTCCTCCATCGGCCGGGTGGGGGCCACGTACAGCCAGAACGCCAAAACGCTGGAAGAGTACTCGGATTTTTTGCAGCAGGGTCGCTTGCCGATCGTCAAAGGACTGGCGCTCAGTCGCGACGACCTGGCCCGGCGCGCCATCATCATGGCCCTGATGTGTCAGGGGCGGCTGGCGTATGAGTCCATCGAGGCTGCGCACCTGTTGTCGTTCAAGACCGCCTTTCGGGCCGAGCTCGAACGCCTGCATGAATTGCAGGAACAGGGTTTGGTGACGCTGGATGAGCACGGCATCGAGGTCACGCCCATGGGCTGGTTCTTCGTGCGCGGTGTGGCCATGGTGTTTGACCGCTATGTGCAGGCCGACCGCAACCGCGCCCGGTTCTCTAAAATCATCTGATGCTCGACAGTTTGTTGATCACCGCCGCCCTGATGGGTTGGGCGGGTGGACCGCATTGCCTGGCCATGTGCGGCGCGCCTTGCGCCGCCATCGCGCAGGCGGGGCAACCACGCCCCGGCCTCAGCCTGGCTTGGTTCCAGCTGGGGCGGTTGTTGGGTTATGCGGTGTTGGGTGCCTTGGCATCGGGCCTGATGCAAGGTCTGGGCTGGCTCACGGTCTACAGCGCGGCCTTGCGTCCGGTCTGGAGCTTTTTTCATGCTTTTGCCTTGGTGCTGGGCTTGTGGCTTTTGGTTCGTGGCGAGATGCCGGCCTGGGCCCAGACTCTGGGGCGTGCCACCTGGCAAAAAATTCAGGCCCTGGCGGCTCGCTGGGGCTCGCCAGTGGTGGGAGCGCCTTTGCTGACCGGGGCTTTATGGGCGTTTTTGCCTTGTGGCCTGCTTTATTCGGCCCTGGTGGTGGCCGCCCTGGCCGCACACCCCTGGCAAGGTGCCTTGGTGATGGCGACTTTTGCACTGTGCAGCGGTGCCGTGCTGGCCTTGGCGCCCTGGGTGTTGCTGCGCTGGGGCCGCTCGATCCGCATTCCGGCATTGGGCATGCGACTGGCCGGCCTGGCGCTGTCGGTCAGCGCCGGGACAGCACTTTACCTGGGCTTGGTCCACAACCAGGCCCCCTGGTGTGTCCCCGCCTGATACCCGCAGCGGTGACTTCAAGAACCCACCCAGCCCGACAAGCCGCGCAATTCATCGACACGCCCTGCAGGCAAGCCCATCAATGTGTGATACAGGCCTAGCTGGTTTTTGGTACCTGGCACGCCGGTGTTGAAGCGCTGCACCTCGCGGCTGCCGCTTTGCTGATACAGGATTCGCAAGGCTTGTGCCTCAAGGCCTTCGCGGCGCACGCCCGGCGCACGAGGCTGGCCCTGATGCGCGTTGAGATGTGCGTAGAAATCGCGAATCTCCACATCCAGAACCCCGGTGCGGTCCTTGCCACTTTTGCAGTTAAAAGCCGGAACCACACCGCATTCATGGGCCAATGCCGCCAGTCGCACTGGCAGTTTGTAGGGATCGGAGCCGGCAACATGGTGGGAACTATCGGCCATGATTTGCCGAATGTCGGTCACCAGCATTTGCAGCGTGGCCTGGCGGTTTCGCAAGTCACGGCGGGCGTTGTCATCCAGCCCTGGCTGCGCCAGAGCCTGCTCAAGCTCAGCCCATTTTTCGGCAGCCGCCCCTCCCATCGGCTCGCGAGCATCGAGCGAGCCCATCAGACCCACCAAGCCCTGGCGATTGATGGCGTCGCTGAACGACCAATTGGCCAGGCCTGATACCGGGCCGACCGAAAAGATGTTGACGCCGGTGTTGAAGGTCAAAAACTGAGGGCGCACCTGCACCACCTTGCTGCTGCCGTCGGGCGCGTGCAGAGTGACCTCAAAGCCCTGCTCCCGCCCGGTTTCTTCTGCGCGGACATAGGACTGGTTTTGTTGCTCAATTTTTTCGCGATCGCCCAGGCGCGGGGTCAGCAGATTGATGGAGGCGATGCGCAAGCTGTAGCTGCCGTCCGGATTTTCCTTGAGCCGCTCAGGATTGGCTTGAGCGGTGGCTTGCACAAACTCGGCCACCCGGCGGTCATTGGCTTGCTGTCGCATCTGCGGGTCGTGAATGCCGTATGCGTCATGCACGCCGTGTCGCATGGCTGAAAACGCATAATTGGTCTGACCGCTGGGTGGCGATTGCGGCTCGAAGCGAGTCTGCCAGAGGTTGACACAATGGCGATCCTCGTGGCTGGCCATGCAGGAGACGCCCTCCAATCCATGCTCGGCATAGCGCTGCGCCAACTCCGGGCTGAGTTCGCGCGCACGAATGAGTTGACTTTGAAAATGGTGTTCGCGTGGCACTTTGGTGTTGGGGTCGTCGAGGGTAATGGTGTGCTGACGCGAGATGTTGCGCCAGGCCGAGGTTTGCAGTCCCTGGCAAAATGCCTGCTCGATGCGGCGATTGAGCTTGCCCATGCTGGCGAGTTGATCAGCTGGCACACCGCAATGGCGCAAACGCGAGGCCATGTGCTCGGCGAGTGCCACATGCAAGTGGATGCGGCGAGTGCCTTGAGGCATGGGCTGCCCGAGTTGACCCGCTTGACGGATGGCAGACCGCTCGCGCATGAAGGGAATGCTGCGACCAATCCAGCCGCCGGGATGACGTGACTTGCCGCCCATCAGGCGGCACACCGTGCGGGCTTCGCTCGCACTTGCTTCGGGTTTGACTTGCATCACTTCAAAGCCTATGACCTGCTCCTTCAGTTCCTGACGATACGCCTTGAGGGCCGACAATTGCTGGGTGCGCGCTTCGTCCGAGCCGTGAACGGGCATGCTGCTGACTCGGTTGATGATGTCGTCGATCACCGTGATGGCCGCCTGATAGCTGGCCGAGTGATGATGCGCGACATCCTTCACTGAAAAAGCCGGGGCACTGCCTTGCGTCTCGTGTTGACGCAAGACCTGCAAGGCTTGGCTGGTGATCGCCTCCAGGGCTTCGGAAAGTGAGCCCAGGTGAGTGCTTTGCTCAAGTTGGTGGGCGCGGCGGCTCAAATCCACCAGCGAATCCAGTCCCAGTTCTGCTGCCGGGTCATGCGAATCAAGTGCACTGAGAACTTCTTCAGCGCAACTCAAGGCAGCTTTCGCCGAATCCATCTCCTGAACCGACAACGCAGAGACCCGGTCGCCCAGTTGCAGACTTTGCAACTCTGCCTCGAGGTGGCTGGTCAGAGTCAACAAGCCCGGTGTGGCATCGGGTTGGGGCGTCACGGGAAAAAACGCCAACTTCGCGCTGGTGTGCTCAAGTTGTTGCCGGAAATTGTTGCGGGCAGTCTCTAACGCAGCCCCATCGAGTGCATTCTCTGGGGGGGTGTTGTGCACATCCACCACTTGCGGCGGATTGGCCTGAACGCGACCGATGGCTTGCAAAAAGCCTTGTTGAACCCGGTGCGCGTATTGGCTGATGGTTTGGGCTATGGATGAAGTAGTCATGTTGATTCTCCTTTGCGTCTCAACTGTTCATCGACTGGGCACGGATGCTGGTCCAGTCGGTTTTTTCACGATCTTCATCGTCCTGTGACAGCCCCATGATCCGAGCGCCCAAAGTTTGGCTGACCGCCAGCAGGGTGGAGATGTCCTCCTTGAGTTGCTCGACTGTGACCAAGTGTGGGTTGAATTCAAATTTAAGCACCAGCACGCGGCCGTCCTCATCCAGACCGATCTGCATGTCGTTGCCCAGATGCATCGCGCTGCCCAGGTGCAAGGCGTTTTCCAGCCAGCGCAGGGCTGCGGTGGGGGGCAACATGCAAATGCTGCATGTCAGGGCCATGCTGTTGTGATGCGCAAGGGGTACCGCTTCCACGCTGCGTTCTTGCACCTCCAGAAAGCCGCAGCCGTCTGCGCGGTCGAGTTGCCACAGCGCACCAAGCGCATCGTCTGAGCGCATCAGTTGATCGAGTACCATGAGCAGGCTGTCGTCCTGTGCCTGACCGGCCTCTTGCAGGCGCACGAGCATGGAGTCTTCAACGCCCGCATCGATGTCCTGCAGGCTGTTGTGTTCGATTTGCAATTGGCACTCTTGCCGCAGTGCCTCCACCCGGGCGAGGTTGGATTGCCACTGATCCGAAGGGGCGCAGCGCTCGATGCGCAAATCGCCGGCAGCGTCAAGGATGAATCGAGACGATGGATCCATGTTGCCCTGCTGGTTTTCCAGCAAGGCACCCAGCAACACGGCTTCACGCGCGACGCCATCGAAATTGATCGGGGCCGAGCACACAATGTCGCCCTGTGCCTTGCGGTGCAACACCATTGTTGCGGACGGGTCATCCAGTACCAGGCTTGCGCTTTGTCCGGGTTGAATCTGCTCGACTGCCATTCCGATCTCCTTTTGAAAAAATCTTTCTTCTTCGTTGTGCGCCAACGCAGCCGGCCAGACGCCTTGAGTCAGGTGTTGCAACGACTGGCGTGCCCGAGCTTGGAACATGTGCTCATCCTCAGCCCTGGCACGCAGCAGGTGCAAATTGCCATCTTGGGCTTTGTGCTGATGCGTTTGTATTATTGACTATTTATGGTTATATTTTATGGAAATATAGTAAAAAATATTCAATAAATTGAGTTAAAAAGATTGATGGGTGCGGCAACTGATCCGCCACGCAGGTGCGGTGGAAGTGTGGCTCGTGGCCGGGTCACCACGGCGCCACTCGGTAGACCTTCCAAAAGGCCCACTGAACCGGGTGCTCAACGCTGGACTAGCGCAAATGACGGGCCAGCAAACTGGCCACATGGATCGCGTGGCGCTGGCTGCCGTCGTGAATCTGATGGCGGCAACTGGTGCCGTCGGCCACGATCAGGGCATCGGGTGAAGAGCGAACCGTGGGCAACAGGCTGAGTTCGGCCATGTCCATCGAGAGTTGGTGATGCTCGCGTTCATAACCAAAGCTGCCGGCCATGCCGCAGCAACTGGTCTCGATCAGGCGCGGCGCTGCACCGGGCAACAAGCGCACGATCTCCATCACTTCTGGCACGACCCCCATGGCTTTTTGGTGGCAATGGCCATGAACCAGGATGGGCTGGTTGATGGTGCTCAGCCGCTGTTTGAGGGCGTCGAGTTGGCCTGCTTTGAGTTCGCGCACCAGAAATTCTTCCAACAGCAGGCTGTGCTTGGCGACCAGGTCGGCATCGGCGCCCAGGCCCAACACCGTGTATTCGTCACGCAAAGTCAGCAGGCACGAGGGCTCGAGCCCGACGATGGCGATGCCTTTTTCGGCAAAGGGCTTGAGGGCCGCCAGCAACTCGCCTGCCTTGGTGCGCGCCTGATCGACCAGACCCGTTGCCAAATATGTCCGCCCGCAACACAGGTGGCCCCGGTTGGCGCCATGACCGGCGGGGGTTTTGGCGGCCACGTGCACGTCGTAGCCGGCGGCGCTGAGCACCTTGAAGGCGTCCAGCGCAACCTCGGATTCAAAGTGACCGTTGAAGGTGTCGACGAACAACACCACCGCTTGGTCCGAAGCCAAGGCCTGTGCGGCGCTGACGCCCATGGTGCCACGGTTGAAGAAGTGCCGACTTTCCCAGCGCGGCAGCGAGCGCCGGGCCGATATCCCGATGACCCGCTCCATGAGTTGGCTCAAGACCTGGGCCCTGTTGCGCAGATTCAGCAAGCCTGACCAGCGCGCCGCATGGCGGGCATAGTCGGGCAGGTGGGCGACCAGCTTTTGGCGCAGACTGAGCCCTTTTTTCTTTTGCGCCTGGTGCAGCACCTCGATCTTCATGCGGGCCATGTCGACCCCGGTGGGGCATTCGCGTTTGCAACCTTTGCATCCCACGCACATCGACAAGCTTTCGAGCAATTCGTCGCTGCTCAGGGCGTCGGGACCCAACTGACCCGACAGCGCCAGGCGCAAGGTGTTGGCGCGGCCCCGGGTCAGGTGCTTTTCATCGCGCGTCACCCGGTAACTGGGGCACATGGTGCCGGCATCGAATTTGCGACAGTGGCCGTTGTTGTTGCACATCTCGACCGCTTTGGCCAAGCCCAAGGCCGGGTCACCGCCCGTGCCCGGTGCACTGGTGGTTTCGGTGCGGGCGTCGTTTTGCACATTCCAGGCCGACCAGTCGAGCGCCGGTTGGATCGGGATCACCTGATAGCTGGGCGGAAAACGCATCAGCGTGGTGTCGTCCATTTTGGGCGGGGCGACGATGCGCCCCGGGCACAGCAAATTGGCCGGGTCCAACTGTGCCTTGATGTCGCGCAGGGCTTTGTAGATGGCGTCGCCGTATTGCCACTGGATCCATTCGCCCCGGCACAGGCCGTCGCCATGCTCGCCGCTGTACGCACCCCTGAATTGGCGCACCAGGGCGCTGGCTTCTTCGGCGATCGCGCGCATCTTGGGCGCACCGTCGCGGCGCATGTCCAAAATGGGCCGCACATGCAGCGTGCCCACCGACGCGTGGGCGTACCAGGTGCCCCTGGTACCGTGGCGTTCAAACACCTCGGTCAACGCGGCGGTGTACTCGGCCAGGTGCTCCAGTGGCACCGCACAGTCCTCGATGAAACTGACCGGCTTGCCGTCGCCGCGCAGGCTCATCATGATGTTCAGGCCGGCTTTGCGCACTTCCCACAAATTCTTTTGCGCTGTGTCGTCGACCATCTTGACCACGCTGCGCGGCAGACCCAGGTCGCCCATGAGTTCTTCGAGTTGATCCAGCCAAGGCTCGATCTCGGCTTTGGAGTCGCCGGCAAACTCGACCAGCAGCACAGCGTCGGGTTCGCCGATCAGAGCGGTGCGCACCGTGGGCGCAAAGGCGGGGTTTTTCAGCGACAGCTCGATCATGGTCCGATCGACCAACTCGACCGCCATCAACTGACCCGGTGCGCCCAACTTGACGATGTGCTGGGCCGAGTCCATGGCCTGATGAAAACTGGGGAAGTTGACCACGCCCAGCACCTTGGTGCGCGGCAGGGGGCTGAGTTGCAAATTGAGCTGGCGCGTCAGCGCCAATGTGCCCTCGCTGCCGATCAGCAGGTGTGCCAGATTCACCGAACCGTCTGCCGTGTAGGGGCGCGGGTTTTGGTTGTTGAAAATGTCCAGGTTGTAGCCTGCCACCCGGCGCAGCACTTTGGGGAAGTGGGCTTCGATGTCGGGGGCCAAACGGTGCGCCAGTTGGCGCAAAAAATCACCGATCTCGCGCGCCTTGCCGTGGCTTTGGGCATAGGGACCCCAGTCGAGCAAACTGCCATCGGACAGCCAGGCTTGCACGCCCAGCACGTTGTGCACCATGTTGCCGTAGGCGATGGATCGGCTGCCACACGAGTTGTTGCCGGCCATGCCGCCCAAGGTGGCCTGACCGCTGGTCGATACATCCACCGGGTACCACAGGCCGTGCTTTTTCAGCTCGGCGTTCAGGTGGTCCAGCACCATACCGGGCTCGACGGTGGCCGTGGCGCGTGCCACGTCCAGTTCCAGCAGGCGGCGTACATGCTTGCTGTGATCGATGACCAGCCCGGCACCGACCGTCTGACCGCACTGGCTGGTGCCACCTCCGCGCGCCACGATGGGCACATCGAGGTCGCGACAGATGTCGAGCGCCACGCCCACTTCGTCGGCCGTTTGAGGCACAAAGACCCCCACCGGCAGCACCTGATAGATCGAGGCATCGGTGGCATAGCGTCCCCGATCGGCGACGCCAAACAGCACGTCGCCCCGGGTGTGCTGGCGCAGGCGTTGCGCCAGCTGACCCGCGACTTCCTGGGTCACGCGGGCGACTTGTTCATAGGCCTGATCGGGGGTGATTTGGGAGAGGGAAGACAACGGCGCGTTCATGGGGGTGATTTTCCTGTAAAAATGCCGCACTCACCCAAAAGAATCCATCATGATGCAACTCGACGCACACCCCAGTGGCCGCCATTTCCTGCAAATTCCGGGTCCGTCCCCCGTGCCGGATCGCATCTTGCGCGCCATGAGCCTGCCCACCATCGACCATCGGGGCCCCGAGTTCGGTCGTTTGGGCCTGAAGGTGCTGGCCGACATGCAACAGATTTTCCAGACCCGGCACCCGGTCATCATTTACCCGGCTTCGGGCACCGGTGCCTGGGAGGCGGCGCTGGCCAATCTGCTCAGCCCCGGCGACCACGTCATCATGTACGAGACAGGTCATTTCGCTTTTTTGTGGAACAAGCTCGCGACCCGTCTGGGCATAAAAACCGAGGTCATCGGTCTGCCCGGCACCGAGGGCTGGCGGCGCGGCGTGCAGGCCGATCTGATAGAAGAACGCCTGAAGGCCGACACAGGGCATCAGATCAAGGCGGTCTGTGTGGTCCACAACGAAACCTCCACCGGCGTGACCAGCGACATCCGGGCCGTGCGTGCCGCCATCGATCGCTGCCAGCACCCGGCCTTGCTGGTGGTGGACACCATCTCGGGTTTGGCTGGCGCCGATTACCGCCACGACGAGTGGGGCGTGGATGTGTCGATCAGCGGCTCGCAAAAGGGCCTGATGCTGCCGCCGGGCATTTCGTTCAATGCGCTCTCGCCCAAGGCCATCGAGGCCAGCCGTCAGGCCCGCTTGCCCAAATCATTTTGGGCCTGGGACGAGATGATCGAGATGAACAAGACCGGTTATTTCCCCTACACCCCCAGCACCAACCTGCTGTATGGCCTGAGCGAAGCCTGCGACATGATTTTGGCCGAGGGTTTGCCGAATGTGTTTGCCCGCCACCAGCGCTGGGCTGCGGGTGTGCGCGCCGCCGTGACCGCTTGGGGCTTGTCCATCCAGTGCGCCGACCCGCAGGTGTATTCCCCCATCCTGACCGGTGTGATGACGCCCGAAGGCGTCGACGCCGATGCGGTGCGACAGGTGATTTACCAGCGTTTCGACTGCTCGTTGGGCACGGGGCTGGGCAAGGTCAAAGGCCGCATGTTCCGCATGGGCCATTTGGGCGACAGCAACGACCTGACCCTGGTGGCGATGGTCGCAGGCTGCGAGATGGGCCTGAAGCTGGCGGGCGTGAAGCTGGCCGGCTCGGGCGTGCAGGCCATCATGGACCACTTCAGCGCCAATGCGGGTGGGGTGAAATGAGCGATGCTTCGCACACCCAGGGTGGCCACGGGTCGGCATGGTGCCGAACTGCGCTTCATTTGAATTCTTTGGTTCGCGAATAATCCATTTGAATTTATGATGGCACCTGAGCGCAGAGTTCAGGCGCCGCAGCGGTTTTTTTTGCAACGAAGGAGCAAGGCATGAACAGCAACCCCGTCGGCTGGTTTGAAATCTATGTTCAGGACATGCCCCGCGCCAAAGCGTTTTATGAAGCCGTTTTTCAAGGCGAGTTGGTCGAATTGAAAAATCCCGATCCCGCCGGCTTTGCAGACATGGAGATGTGGACATTTCCCATGTCGATGGAGGGCTACGGCGCAGCGGGTGCCTTGGTCAAAATGGCCGGTTACCCTTCGGGGGGCAGCACATTGGTGTATTTCTCATGTGCCGATTGTGCGGTAGAGGCGGATCGTGCGGCTGCCCATGGCGGCAAGATCTTCAAACCCAAAATGTCCATCGGCGAGAAAGGCTTCATCGCTTTGGTGGTGGATCCCGAAGGCAACATGATCGGCCTGCATTCCATGCAGTGAGTGAACCAGGGGCGCGGCACCGCTGCCGGTGTTCCACTAGTGTTGGATCCGCCTGAAGCCGCAGGTTTGGTGCCGACTCACATCACCACACAAAGCGATCTCAACGCATGGTAACAAACCAACATCGTTCAGGGGGAAAGCTGGGCTTTACGCCAGAAAATCAGGGACTTGCTGGGTAACCCATGACGGTCCTCATATTGCCCTTCTGTGGACATCAAAAGGCCATCATTGCTCACCCTCTGTGATCAAGCCCACCAATGGCGAGTTGATAAAGTACACATGCTTGCCACGACTGTGCTCCAGAACAAAGCCTTTGCTGGCCAGTTGCTTCAAGTATTTGGCGGCGGTTTGCCGTGTCACGCCCAAGTCCTTCTGCACAAATTCAATGCGCGTGTAGGGGTGACGAAACATGTTGTTCAGCAAATCCTGCGAGTACAGCTTGGGCAAATCGGTGCGCAGGCGCTGCTTGGTTTTCGCCATCAGTTCACGCATGCCATCCACCATTTTCACTGTGCTCTGCGCTGTCTGCGCCACGGCCTGCAACATGAACACAACCCACGCTGCCCAGTTGGCGGCGCTCGCATCATCCCGCACGGCCTGTAGAAGGCGGTAATAGCTGAGCTTGTGTTGATTGATGTAGCGGGACAGATACAACACCGGTGCATCCAGCAAGCCCTCTTTGGCAAGATACAGCACGCAAAGCATCCGCCCAATGCGACCATTGCCGTCGTTGAAAGGGTGGATGCTCTCAAACTGATGGTGCACCAAAGCCATCTTGATCAAGGGATCCAACGCATCGGGTACGTTGATGAAGTGCTCTAAATCGGCCATGTGCCGCACAATCTGCCCCGCATCTTGCGGTGGCACAAACACCGTTTCACCCGTGCGCTCATTTTTGAGCACAGTGCCCGGTGCACGGCGGAAACCTTCAGCGCTGTTTTTCAACAATTGGAACTGAGCAATCAAAGTGCTGTTGGTCAACAGACCTTGTTGCTGCTTCATCTGCTCAAACCCCAAGCTCAATGCTTCACGGTAGCGCGCCACTTCTTTTGCGGCGGGAGATACCCATTCGGCCAACTGCAACTCGGATTGAAACAACTCGTCTTGTGTCGTCACATAGCTTTCGATCTCTGAACTGGCTTTGGCTTCTTGCAGCGTCAAGGTGTTGATCAAAATCGCTTGGTTAGGGATGCTCTTGGCACAGCCCTTGAGCTCGGCCAGATAACGATGTGCCAAGGCCAATGCCTTTAAGATTTCTGGCGCATCCAAGTCCACGCCTGGTGGCGGCATGGGCGGGATAGGATGGGTCGACGTCAACATATCGGCTGTTTCATGTTAAAAATTATAATTTATTTTAACTTAAAACGCCTTCTTGGTGCAGGATGTGGTAGAAAAAATCATGTTATTTAACATGAAGAACGCAATCAGTGGTCCAGGTCGTCTTCGGTCAACATTCGAGATGACCACGAGTCGCGGATGGTGGATGCCCTATCCATCGCCAGTTGACTTGAAACAATCGATGGCCTCTCGGCTGTATCGAACCGAGACCAACTGTTTGGGGTTCTTCGTGTTGAGCACACTGTGATGTGCTTAACCCTGATTTGCACCCTCAGCAGTGACCGCGAGGCTGTGGCGCCGAATCAGTCGTCCACCAACCCCAGCCGCTTGGCCATGCCGATGCGTTGCATCTTGCCGGTGTCGTTCAGCGGGATGCTCTCCAGACGCAAGACGCGCCTGGGCACTTTGAAGTCGGCCACGCGTTGCGCCACGTGCTGGCGCAGTTCGGCTTCGGTGGCCTCCATGCCTTCGCGCAGCACCACGGCCGCACCCACTTCTTCGCCCAGCTTGGGGTGGGGGATGCCAAAGCACACCACCTGACGCACGGCGGGGTGGTCCAACAGGATTTCGTCGATTTCGAGCGGGCTGATTTTCTCGCCGCCCCGGTTGATGATTTCCTTGATGCGGCCGGTGATCGACACATAGCCATCGTCGTCCATCATGCCCTGGTCGCCGGTGCGGAACCACCCGCTGGTGAAGTTCTCGGCGTTGGCCTTGGTGTTGTTCTCGTAGCCGGGGGTCACGTTTTCGCCCCGGATCACGATTTCACCGATGGTGTTGCGGGGCTGCAAGTTGCCTTCTGCATCCATGATGGCCACTTCGGGACCGGCTGGCAAACCGACCGATCCGGGTTTGTTCACGCCCGGGGGCAGGGGGGTGCAGCACATCTGGTGTGCGGCTTCGGTCATGCCGTAGGCCTGGATGACCGGTGCGTTGAACAGTTTTTCGAGTTCGGCTTGCACCTGCGGCAACAAGGCCGAAGACGAAGAACGGATGAAGCGCAGGGGGTTGCGCTGGATCACATCGAGGTTGTTGGCCGCGCGCGACAAGATGGCCTGGTGCATGGTGGGCACGGCGGTGTACCAGGTGGGGTGCGCCTCGTCCATGAGGTTGAAAAACTTCAGTGCATTAAAGCCTGTGGTGCAATACACCGAGCCCCCGCGCGACACCGGCGCCAAAATGCCGGCGATCAGGCCGTGGATGTGAAACAGCGGCATCACGTTCAGGCCGCGATCGCTGGCGCTGAATTGCGTGGTGTTGGCGATGTTGCGCGCCGATGCGGTCACGTTGCGCTGGGTCAGCGGCACGATCTTGGGTTTCGATGTCGTGCCCGAGGTGTGCAGCACCATGGCCACATCGTCGGGTAACGCAGGCCCGGGGGCATGAGCGCGCACGGTGTGCATGCTGCTGGCGTCCATGGTGAAACTGCCTGCCCCCAACTCGGGTGTGGGGTCCAGATAGATCACGGGGACTTTGAGTCGGTTGGCCACCATCAGCGCCGGGCTTTGCGAGCCACGCTCGACGACCAGCGCCTGTGCGCCCAGATCGCGCATGTAGAAATCGTATTCGTCCACCCGGTAAGACGGGTTCAAGGGCGCCGTGGTGGTGCAGGCCGTGAAGGTCATGAACGACGTGGCCATCATGGGGCCATTGGGCATGACGATGGCGACCCGGTTCTCACGCCCGATGCCCGAATCATTGAGCACACCCATGACATAGGCCGCCAAGTCGCGCAGCTTGCCGTAGGTCAGTGGTGCGGAGTCGGCGGCGACAATGCACACCGAGTCTGCGGCCCCTTGACCCATGAGTTCGTTCAGGGTCTTGATGCGATTGCTGTCCATCTTCGCTCCAGACGGGGCCTGTGTGATCCCCGCCGGGCACACCCCAAAAACAATGAAAGGGAAAACCCTAGATGGTATCTGTAAAAAGCCCCATTCCCCGCAGGCACGAGGCTTTTATTCGTCAGATGTTGTCAAAACTGTATACAGAATCGATCAGAGTGTGAGGCCATGACCTTTGGCCAAGACCTGACGCTCGAGCATGCGGGTCAGGGCGTAAACGGCCTGCAAAACCGGTGTGTCTTCACCCACCACTTGGGCCAGTTCGATCACGCTGCCCAGCAGGGCTTCCAGTTCCAGCGCCTTGCCGGCTTCGATGTCTTGCAGCATGGAGGTTTTGTGCGCGCCCACGGCCTGGGCTCCGGCGATGCGCTTGTCGATGCTGATCTTGAACTGCACGCCCAGTTTTTCGCCTACGCGCTGGGCTTCGGCCATCATGCGCGCCGCCAGGTGGCGGGTGGGTTCAAAGCTGCAAATGTCTTCCAGCGTGGCGTGGGTCAGGGCCGAGACCGGGTTGAAGGTCAGGTTGCCCCACAGCTTCACCCACAGCTCGCTGCGGATGTCGTTGGACACGGGGGTCTTGAAGCCGGCACCGATCATGGCCTGCGCCAAAGCGGTGATGCGCTCGGTTTTTTCGCCGCTGGGCTCGCCCAGGGTGAAGCGGTTGCCTTCGATCAGCTTGACCACGCCAGGGGCGATCAATTCGGCCGCCGGGTAAACCACCGAGCCAATCACGCGTTGCGGGCCGATTTGTTGCCACAACTTGCCGCCCGGGTCGACCGAGTTCAGTTGGCGGCCTTCGTGGCCGGGCATGCCGTGGAAGTACCACCAAGGCACGCCGTTTTGCATGGTCACCACCGCCGTGGTGGCGTGGCACAGACCGGCCAACTGTGCAGCCACTGGCTCGACCTGGTGCGACTTCATGGTCAGAAAGACGTAGTCGTGCGGGCCGGCCTCATCGATGGTGCAGGCGCGCACGTTTTGCGCATGCAGGGTTTCGCCATTTTCAAGCTCGAGCTTCATGCCGTGGGCCTGGATGGCTTTGAGGTTTTCGCCGCGCGCGACAAAGGTTACATCGTGACCCGACAGGGCCAACTTGACGCCCAAATAGCCGCCGATGGCGCCCGCGCCGACGATCGCAATTTTCAATCCCATGATGACTCCGGAAGTTTAAAAACGGTTCTGCCTGGCTCAAGCTTGGGCTTGCAGCGTGTTGGACAACACGCCGATGGCCTCGATGGCCACTTCGACGGTGGCACCGGCCTGCCAGGGCATGGCACCGAGCGAGGTGCCGCAGCTGATGATGTCGCCCGGCATCAGGGTCACATCGCGCGACAGGCGCGAGACCAATTCGAGCGGCGAAAAAAACATGTCGGAGACGGGATAGTTCTGGCGCTCGCGGCCGTTGACGCGGGCCACCACCTGGCACTGGCTCAGGTCGACATCGGTTTCGATGCAGGGACCGAAGGGCGTGAAGCCATCCATGCTCTTGCAGCGCGTCCATTGGGCAAAGCTGGCGTCGGCGTAAAGCATCTCAAGCGCAGTCACGTCGTTGACGCAGGTGTAGCCGAACACATGGCTGGCGGCATCGGCCAGCGCGATGTCACGACCGCCCTTGCCGATGACCACGGCCAGTTCGGCCTCATAGATGATGCGGCCGTCATAGTGGCGCGGCTTGGGCACCGGTGCCTGGTGGTGCGAGAACGAGTTGGCGCCTTTGAGGAAGTACAGCGGCTCGCTCGGTTCGGTCCAGTTGTTCTTGGCGGCTGCGGCTTTGAAGTTGTTCCACAGGGCAAAGAACTGGCGCGGCTCACAGGGGGCCAGCACCTGCACGTCGGCCAGGGCCAAGGTGGTACCCGTGTCTTGCGGTGAAGCAAACAGATCACCCTGGTGGACGCGGATGCGCTCTTGTTCCAAAACACCAAAGCCAATGCGCCCCTGATGGGCAAAGCGCAGCCATTTCATGGGGGCAACTCCGCAAGTCAAAAAATAGGTGTCTGCAAAAGCCACCGGACCGTCATCCTGAACGCAGGGGTTCAGGTGGGCGAGGGCAGACTGGCGTTGGGTTCATCTGACGCGAGACGATCACGCTCACCAGCCAATGTTCCAAGCCCTG
>JACCDH010723390.1_pt1 | contig 68226 bp, 62 predicted proteins | sample 7442481 | NCBI WGS metagenome assembly JACCDH01 (sample SAMN15323433, study PRJNA562643) | freshwater metagenome | isolation source: river surface water | place: USA:Blue River Watershed | collected 2017-08-15 | reverse complement strand
TCCGTGGTTTGTTTGAACGTAAAGCACATTTCTTATCCAGTATTCCTTTGGCTTTGCGCAACCTGAAATTCTTCCTCGATCACAAGCGCGTAGGTATTGTGACGCCCGAGTTTGATCGCATGTTACGTATTGTGGTATCTGATGAAATTATCGAACGTTTTACGCCGCCACAAGCAACAGCAGATACTCCTTTACAAGTGGTCATTAATAGCTTTAGCTATCGTAAAGGCATACCAGCCGATGAAAGCGAGAATGGTGGCGGATTTGTGTTTGATATGCGTGGTATCCTGAATCCGGGAAGATTTGATGAATACAAAACTCTGTGTGGTAAGGATAAGCCGGTGATGGATTTTCTAGAGCAGCGTACGCGTATGAATGAGTTTTTGAATTCTGTGTGGGACTTGATCGATATCACGATAGAAGATTACCTGAAGCGTGGGTTCAGTAACCTGCAAATCAATTTCGGTTGCACAGGCGGACAACACCGCAGTGTCTATGCTGCAGAACAAACTGCACGACATTTGAAGAACAAGTATAAATTGAAAGTGCAGTTAACGCATACGAATCAAGATAACTGGATGAAATAATAGGTTAGTAGTTTTTGGTTGCTGGTTTTTCTTGATTACCTAGTTAATACATTTATTAGCTTAATTGATTTAACCGCAAAGACGCTATGACGCCAAGTTTCGCAAAGACGATTTCGTCTATGCAGAGCATTGATTAAGATCTGCTCTCTGCGAAAACGCTGATAACTCATGTTCTCAGCGGTAAAAACTTTGCGACTATAGAGTTTATTCACCGCAGAGGGGCAGAGCACGCTGAGTCTGCGCAGAGAAATGTATAAATGCGCACTACATTATATTCGCCCACGCAGGGTCTCTTGTAAAGGACCCTGCGATATTGTAGCGCCTCGGGTAAGCTATATGAAGGACTGAAACTAACGAATCCTGTATCTTAGGCGTAATAATGATTTTTCTATACGCCAAAGCCTTTTTAGCTATGATATGGACTTGGTGATACTTTTTGGATGATTAACCAGAAACCACTAACTATAGACCACTAACTAATGAAAGCATTCATACTCGCTGCCGGACTCGGAACCAGACTAAAACCCTGGACAGATCATCACCCCAAAGCATTGGCTGTGGTGAATGGTAAGTCGCTGCTACAAAGAAATATCGAATACCTGCAGCAAGCGGGCATTCGCGAAGTTGTGGTGAATGTGCATCATTTTGCGCAGCAGATTATTGATGCGATTCATGAAAACCAAGGCTGGGGATCCGATGTGCAGATTTCAGATGAAACAGATGTGGTTTTGGAAACGGGTGGTGGATTGGTAAAAGCGCAATCTTTTTTTGAAGCCGAGTCGGACTTTGTGGTGATGAATGCAGATATCCTCACCGATTTGGATTTGAATAAAATGATTCAGCAGCATCAGCAGAGTGGCGCACTGGCTACCTTGGCTACTACACAAAGAGAGAGCTCCCGCTATTTTCTGTTTGATGTAGCAGAACGTTTGTCGGGCTGGACAAATACCAAAAACGGAGAAGAGAAAATCATGCGAGAGCCATCGCCCTTACATCGCGCAGCATTTAGTGGGGTGCATGTGATCAATAGTCAGTTGTTTCAGCATATCCATAGACAAGGAAAGTTTTCCATGGTAGATGTATATCTAGATATCTGTGCCGAGCAAATTATCAAGGGTTACGATCATACTGGCGGTTTGCTGTTGGATGTAGGTAAGCCAGAAAGTCTAGAGAAAGCAGCTGCTATTTTTCAATAATATGCAAACAGTACCACGCTTTGCCATCATTGGTTGCGGTCATATCGCTGCAAGGCACCTACAACAAATCAAGCGCGTAGGTGAGTTGGTGGCAGTGTGTGATATTAACGCAGATAAAGCCGGCGCATTAGTTGGAGGCAGTGTGCCTTTATTTGCTTCTCTTGAAGCATTGTTACAAGCAGCTTTGCCTATTGATATTATGGTCATTGCCACGCCCAATGGCTATCATGCTTCACAGGCGATTGCTTGTGTACAGTCGGGTTATCATGTGTTGATTGAAAAGCCCATCGCCATTAAGCGTAGTGATGCGGAACAAATATTATCAGTAGCAGCAAGTGTTGGTAAGCAGGTATGGGTGGTGAAGCAGAATCGGTTTAACCCGCCTGTTCAGCAAGTAAAGCAATGGTTATTAGATGGCGTTTTAGGAGAAGTGCTACAATTTCAACTCAATGCAATTTGGTGTAGAGATGCAGCCTATTATGCACAGGATGCTTGGCGAGGCAGCGCGGATTTAGATGGTGGTATTTTGTATACACAGTTCAGTCATTTCATTGATATACTCTTGTGGTTATTGGGTGATATGCAGGTATTGGGTGGTCATAGAAGCAATTGGCAACATAAAGGTGTCATTGCTTTTGAAGATCAGGGGCAGGTATTATTGCAAGCTGCATTAGGTGCAAGTGGTGTGATGCAATACTCCATTAATGCAGCGCAACGTAACGCTGAAGGAAGTCTGACCATTTATGGTAGTAAGGGGATGGTGAAGATTGGCGGACAATATTTGAATACCATAGATTGGGCCGTGATTGATGGGCAAGAAGTGCATTATCCCAATACAAAAACACTGAATCATCATTACGGTTTTTACGAAGGCTCTATGAGTCACCATGATAAAGTCTACGATGCAGTGTTAGCTTCATGGCAGGGTAAACCGCTGTCTATACTCAGTAATCAAGATGCTGTTAAAACCGTTGCCCTGATTGAGCGAATCATGCAGCAAATCCCCTTATCGTAAACTGATTTTTGGCAGATTTTTTTCGCCCCGCAGATAGTAACTTACCTGCATAAATTCAGGGTTATGTCCATACAAATAAAAGAATCCGATGTTAGAGCAGTGGTTTACGGAGCCAATATTACCGTTGTAGCTCCTGTTAATCTCTATGAATGTGAACTGGGCAATGATGTCTTTGTTGGTCCGTTTACGGAAATCCAAAAAGGGGTAACTGTGGGCGATAGAACCCGAATTCAATCGCATAGTTTTCTATGTACTGGCGTGCATATTGGTAAGGATTGTTTTATCAGTCACGGAGTGATGTTTGTAAATGATACATTTGCAAACGGCGGACCATCCGGTGAGCCCTCTAAATGGCATTCCACCTATATTGGCGACAATGTATCCATCGGTTCCAATGCCACTATTCTGCCTGTAACCATCTGTAGTAATACAGTGATTGGTGCCGGTGCAGTGGTAACCAAGGATATCAAAGAGCCTGGTGTGTATGCGGGTAATCCGGCAAGACTGATCCGACATCTCTGATGCAGTTTGATCATTCTATTTGTAAACTCTGTGGTGGTGGTGGCAATACCATTCGCTATCGCCTGCGTATGGCCAATGTAGTGGTATGTCAGCATTGTGGCTTTCATTACACAGACTATAAGGATGATGAATACGCTGGACTATCTGCGCATTCGGAGTCGCCCGTGCTAGATGATAAAGCCATTCGCTACATCGAAGAGAAACTGCAGAGCAATCCCCATCGCTTTGATCACCACATCGCTACTGTATTACAACATAAGACCGGTGGAACACTTTTGGATATTGGTTTTGGTGGCGCATTGTTTTTGCGTTCTATGTTGCAGCAGGGGTTTGATGCTCATGGTATTGAATTAGATAAGCAGTATTTGTTGTATGCCAAAGAAGTGCTTGGTTTAAGTAATATCAACGATCTGCCGGTACAAGACGCTTTTTGGCAAACCAACTATGCCGGCTTTTTCGATGTAATAGTCTTGTGGGACGTCTTAGAGCATGTGAATGATCCTGTAGCGTTAATGGAATCGATTCAGTGTTTGTTGAAGCCCGGTGGTTACTTATTTATTGATACACCTTGCAGGGATGGCTTTTATCATCGTTCCGGAGAATGGTTGTTTCGCTTAAGTGGTGGACGATGGAAAGGTCTGCTACATGACTTGTATTCCAGTCACCGTTTTGGCCATAAGCAGATCTTTAGTAAACAGGATATGCGGAAACTGCTTTCACAAAATCAATTACAGGCCGTCAACATTCAGCAGTTCCATGAAATGAGTTTTCCTTATGCTTTTTATTTGAAGAAAATACTCAAGCGGAATTGGTTGGTCTCTCTTGCCTTACCACTCGTGAAACTGTTTTTTGCAGTGGTGAAGATTCGCAATAAAATGATGGTAGTGGCGAAGAAGTAGTTTATACTTTGATATAAATCTTCTTCTTATCCAGCACATAGCAGATTGCCCAATAAAACACAATCAATAAGATTGCATATAGTAAAGAACCTACACGCAAATCTTCGGATATGTTTTTGCAGAATGTCTGGTAGAACCATGGGAAAAATGAAGTGTAAGTAGGTTCGCCTGTTTCTGCATTCACGCCTGTTGACCAACGAAATAAGCCTGTCAGTCTTGGCAAAAAGCCACTCAATACAAAAATGAACAATGGGTTCTTGCCAAATACATCAAAAAATCTGCTCCAAGCACCCTTAGCTTCTTTAAATTCAATCAGGTAAATCATAATGCCAATCACCACCATCGCTAATCCGGTTGTGTAGAGTGTATAGCTACTGGTCCAGATTTTTTTATTGATAGGGAATACCATGCCCCAACATAGTCCGGCAAAAACCAAGATCAAGCCTGCGACAAATAAATTACTTAGCATTTCATAGTTCTTGCCTTTCTGTTGGATATACTGTCCGGTAAAATAACCAAACACCACTTGTACAACGGCTGCAGGTGTACTGAATAATCCTTCCGGATCAAAGGGTACACCTTCGCCCTTATAGATATGCGATTCGCCAAACAAATCAATATCCAGCTGCGTACCAAAAAAGCCCTGCAAGCTATAAGGGTCTGTCGGACTGCCTAGAAAATAACTCAATAACCAATAAGCAATTAACAATATGGTGCTAAATACAAAAGCACCCTTAGTCTTGAAATAGTACACGATCAATGCGGCAAAGCCATAGCATAAAGCAATGCGTTGTAATACACCCATGATACGCACATGCTCCCATTGCTTCATCACCAGAATGCCATCTTGCCATTTTACAAAGGGACTCCAATGCAGTAACAAGCCAATCAAAAAGATCAATGCAGTACGCTTCAATACTTTTTGTAGAAAAGCAGCTTGACCTGCTTGCTCAAATCTTGGCATCACAAATGCCAATGCATTACCTACTGCGAATAAAAAAAAGGGAAAAACTAAATCAGTGGGTGTGCAGCCATGCCAAGGCGCATGCTTTAATGGATCGAATATATGGCCCCAGCTTCCCGGGTTGTTGACTAAAATCATTAAGGCAACAGTGGCACCGCGAAACACATCTAGGGAGTAGTAGCGTTGGTTCATGGCAAGCAGTTTAGGTAGGGATAAAACTATCAAATTTCTGCTGTAGCCGAACAGGGTCGAATCACTATCTTCATCACCATGTATTCTTTATCGCATACACAGAAAAGTTTTCTGGGTAAATTTCTGCTCGTTTTTGTACTGCTGTATGCGGGTACCTATGGTTTTATTGCATTGAGTGCACCCTCAGGGTGGCTGTCTTTACCCTTGTTGCAACAGTTGAGTTATATAGCAGCTTATCGAAGTTTACTCTTGCATGGTGCAGGACAAATATTAGACTGGTTAGGTTATACTGCCAGCTATCCGGATATATTTCGACTACAAATTAATGGTGCCAATAGGGTGCAATTGGTCTATGATTGCTTGGGTATTGGGATTGGCTCTTTTTGGATAGCCTGGTGTTGGGCGTCTGCACATCATTGGAAGCATCGCCTGTATTGGCTGATCGGCGGCGCTATGCTGATTACGATGCTGAATATGCTGCGTATTGCACTACTCTTAATTGCACATTATGAAGATTGGTCAATGTTTTCCGGCATTGATCATCATGATATGTATAATGTGGTCATCTATGCAGTATTATTTCTGTTACTGTGGTTGCATTATCGGTTTGCGAAGGAATAGTTGACCTCACCTCCCTACGCTCAGCTTTGGAAGGCAGGCCCCAGCCCAAACCTCCATCCTGCACCAAGGTTTCGGATGGTAAATCGCTAAAGCTTTGGTTGGTAAACCTCTCCAAAGGAGAGGGAGATAGCATTCGCATTTAGAATTAACACTCTGTCCACGCAGGGTCTCGCGAAGCTGACCCTGTGGTGTATCAATATGTTTTACAAACGACTTGCTTACTTCCGCAGACTAAAGTCCACGGTAAAGTGTCTGGTTTATTTCCTCGGACTTCAGTCCACGGTGAATGAATGACATCTTGAGATATATTTCGTCCACACAGGGTCTCCTATGTCCACGCAGGGTCTCGCGAAGCTGACCCTGTGTTGTATCAATATGTTTTACAAACAACTTGTTTACTTCCGCAGACTAAAGTCTACGGTAAAATGTCTGGTTTATTTCCTCGGACTTCAGTTCGAGGAAGAAGGAAATAGTGGATGTATTTGTAGAATAATTGCTATTCCGTGGACTTAAGTCCACGGAATAGCTAAAACGAACAATTTTTATGTGTTATGCTCCCCTGCTAAGGGAAGCTGGATTCCGAACAGTGTGAGGAAGACTGAGGGGTATTCGAGTTCTAGGTAATAATAATATTTAATTCCTCGCAGGTTCTCCTGTAAGGGACCCTGTATCAATATCTGCCTGAAATAAAATAGATGTGTTGTTTCGTAACAAACAAAGTGGCGTTCGATTATTCCACAGCCGCATCCTTACGACGTGCTCTTTTCCGAAGGCCCATCGCCGCACCAACAGCAAGTATCACAGACAGTCCTCCGTCAACAGGCACGCCAGCATCACTAATAGGCCCACCGCCACCTCCACCAGGCCCGCCGGGGTCACTATTGCCATATAAATTGGGGTTAATCGATCTGTTTAAACTGCTGTCTCTGCTTAATCGGCCGGGACCGTTGAATAAGTTAGAATCAGAAGGACTGAGAAGAGTACTTTGTCTGTTCGACTCAAAAATATTGGTAGAACCTCCTTCAAAAATATTTTGAGGTACCCATTCGCCGCTTTGTGCAAAGCCGATTAGTGATGCACAAAGCAATGCCATGCATAGGACAAAAGATTTTCGAATATGTATGCCTGAATTCTGCTTCACTAATCAACAATCAATTTAGTCGTCCACTTGCCGCCATTGCCGCTGATCTGTAATTGATAGATACCCCTTGCCGGTTTTTGGTTGCCGGCAGGTATTACCTGTACAGATTGTGTACCCTTGTGTGTAAATGTATAAAAGCTCAACTGTTTTCCAAGCGCATCCAGAATAGAAGCTTGATATTGACCTTCTGGGATATTCGTTAGTAATAACTGAATATTACCTCCTTTGTATGGATTCGGGTATACGCGAATACCTTGTTTACCTTCCTCTACTTCCGGTCCAAAATAAGCCACATTGCTGTATTGATAAGTGCCATCCATCATCAGCTGTCTGATGCGGTACCAAGTTTTATCTGCTGCCGCGCGCATATCTGTCCAAGCCTTTGTTTCACCTGAATTTCTCTTTCCTACGAAATAGAAATTGTTGCCGTCTATAGATTTTTCTATATCATACTGCAACATCTCTTGTTCTGTGTTGGCCACCCAATTCAATTGAATCAATCTTGCCGCATTGTGTTCACCTTTCAGTTGAAGGCTGTTTTGAATGCCGGAAGGACGAATCTTACGAAATATAATCTGAAAACGATTGCCTGAAGATGCAGCAGCACTTGTAACAGTAAATGGAATCACCATCGTGTCTTTACGGATATACGTAAAAGTTTGCAGAAAGCGATCTTCTAAGTAGGGTAAATACCCTTCCGTACTAAAATCTTGTCCGATTAATACCAGCTGGTATTGATTAGCTGTACTTGTTTGCCAAATACGTACACCAATGGTGTCTTTTTCAGTGAGCTGGTTTCTGGCATCAATGCTCAGCTCTTCTTTGGTGTTTAGCAAGCAGAGATTTTCTGTTGTGTTATAAAACTTGGCAGCATCTTCTTTGCTGCGCACAGTATTGCTGAATTGACTACCTGTAACTAAAGTGGCTCCATCCATATTGATCCATCGGCCATCGACATTTCTGCGTAAAATGATTGGCAATCGAGCAGTAATGAGGTTATTGCCATTAGGCGTCTCGTACACATTGGTAGGTGTTTGATCAGGCGCTTTATGCGCTTCATTGATGCGTAAAGTTGGACTACCGCCGGTAGTGACTGTGAAAAAGCCCATGCCGGGTTGTATGTACTGACCAATATTGGAAGCCGGGTTGGATTTTCCTGAACTGATATTGTAGGTTACATAGCCGCCTGCGGTACCGATGGTAGGATCGAAATACCAATAAGTATTTTCAATATTGCTTGACGAGCTATAAATGGCATGAAAATCAACCACTGCCGGGAATGGGTTGGCTACTAGGCTATAGCCGCCAGCGCTACCATTTAGTGCGTAGCTGCTGCTGAAAACACCTGCTGCACTACTGCTAACGCCACCGGTGGTAAAAGTGATATCACCATAAATCAACTGACCGGTTGCGCGTAAGCGTGTATCGCGGTTCATGGTAGTAGGTGTAGGAAGTGTAGTGATATTGGCATTACGATCTCCGCGAATCAAGATACGATAACCCTGATAAGGGTTGAGGCGGGTGGTTTTGGTATTGGTAATATCGCCCCAAGTAGCACTGGTATAGGTATGCATGGAGCGGTTGCCAGAAGCTGTTCTATCCAAGCCTGTAGCAGCATCAACACCACTTCCTGCTAGGCCGGTTACATGTGTACCGAAACCTGCTGTAGTAGCACCGGCTTCTTGCCAGTTTTCGAAAATGAAACCGCTATTGGTATAGACACCACCTGAACTGATGTCGCGATAAGTTCTGCTTCCGGAAGGAATATACCTTTCTACACGAATGCCCCCGCTGCTGCCATAACTTACACTTGCGCCACTGCCCACAGCAGCAACCTGTGCAGTATTGCTGATGGATGTAGACTGTAAAGTAAGAATATGGTTGGCTACATTGAGGTTACCATTGCTTAAAGTGAGCCTGCGAACGATGGTGATATCGCTACCCAAGGTAACACCTGCACTGGCTCCGGTTCTATTCAGTGTGAAGTCTCGCAGAGTGTTTGCGCCTGTATGAAACTTAATGGTGGGTGAGCTACCTGAGCTTCCTCCAATAACCAAGTTGGAACTAGATGAGCCCAACAAATCTCCGGTAAAGGAAGAGCCATTACCATTGAGTGTTAGGGTATTCCCATTGATATCCAGATCAGCATTCGAATTGCTGATCACCAATGCACCATTAATGGTTAAATCCGTAGTCATGGTCTTAGTGCCTGTACCACTAATGGTAAGGTTGTTATACGGCAGGTTAGGAATATTTAAGCTGCCATTCTGCGCAAACTCAATGGTGCTGCCGCTTAATGTGTATGTACCGCTGCCAGGCGTGAATAATCCTGTGATGGTAACTGTACTTCCCGAGCCAATTGTTCTATTACCACCTGTTGCATTCAAGTTATTATAAGTGCCGGAAGGGATGGTTTGTGCACCGCTCCTATAAAACTCCACTGTAAAAGGCCAACTTAAACCTGCAGGTATGGATGGGTTAAAGACTGATCCGGAACGCAGCGTGCCTGTGCCACTTAGACCGGAAGGTGTGCCGAAAAGCGCTGCTGAGCTAGCCGTGCTGGTAAGATCAAAAGTGCTCCCATTCGATATGGTAAGTGTGCCACTGATATTAAAGGCGCCTCCGGAAAGATTAACCGTAATGGTTGTGCCTGTGATACCAAGGTTGTACACATTCACGCCAAAACCAAAAGAAGTGAGGTTATGTGTACCACTTTGGGTAAAGTTGATTGTAGAACCAGTTTGAAAGTCTCTTGATGTTGCCGTAAACACTGTTGTGGCAATATCTGTCGAAAGGTTATGTGCGTATGTACCATTGTTTTCTATCACAAAGCTCGTTCCTCCACCGTTATCAGTAAAACTAATGCTATGTGAAGCAGTAAGTAAGCCTCCGTTTGTGATCGTAAGCATTGCTTGATTGCCTACAGTAGAAGCAATATTCCAAGCTGCAGTTGTCGTTAAACTACAACCGCTACGTACTACGAAGAGATCTCCTGATGAAAAATTTGAGGGTGCTGTACCGCTCCCATCTAAGGAATTAGTACCCCAGGTACTCAATTCGTTAGCGTTACCTGTTGCTTTGGAATAATAGGTAATGCCTTGCCCCAAGAGCATTTGCGCAAAAAAAACAGTGATCAAAGACAAAACAAGTCTTGCCCGCATGTTAAACAGTTTAAACAAATAATCAGCCTACACAGGGTATGGATTTCAAGGGCAGGGGTTGGGGGTGTGGCGAAAATACTATATTTCAAGCCCTTAGCCAGTACTTAGATGCATTAATATGCCCTTAAGCTGCTTCTACCTGTTTTTGGGTATCCTGTATTCTTGTATAACAAAATCAGCTTTATTTAACTGGCTTAAGGCATTTTTCAGTAGGCTGATGCACTCAAAACCATATATTTGTGAACATACACATCTGTATAGCCGATAGTGATAGGAACGAGGGAAGAAAAGATGCGTAATAAGCCTTGGGCTTTGGAAACCATGCACTTAGAACAATAATACATGATATAAACGGGTAATGTGTCTGCTTGCAGATGCCTTACCTTTTTTTATTCACCCTTGCTCAGCCCTTGTGACTGATGTGGCGGAGCTGTATACCTACGATTATGTTGAATAAACGATTATGCTCATCTCTTGCATTATTGCTGTTGCTGATGATTGGGTTTAGTGCTTGTATGACGAAGAAGAAATTAGCAAGATTGCAGGCGGAGTACCAAATCTTACGAACCAGGATGGATAGTTTAGGTGCCGTGCAAACTTGGGAAGAAAGAAAATTTCGTCCGGGGGATCGAGTGTTGATTACCATAAAAACACAAAGCCTGAATGAGCAGCAGTTGGCTTTTTTTGAGAATGGTAAGGAAATGGATTATACCATATCAGATGATAGCACCATTACGCTTCCATTGATCGGTGAAGTTTTTGCTTGCAAGTATAGTCGCCCCCAGTTGGCTTCGTATATTAAAGAAAGAGTAAGTCAATTTATTAAAGATCCATTTGTTCAGATAAAGCCTGTTCAAATTCAGGTAAAAGTCTTAGGACAGGTTGAAAAGCAGGGAATATTTACTGTACCCGAGGCCGACGCTAATTTAATTTCAGTGTTAGCACAGGTTGGAGGTGTTTCGCAGTTTGCTAAAAGAGATAGTGTGATGGTTATTAGGGAATCTGGGGGAATGCGGAAAACTTATTATGTAGATACAAGAGATGGTCAAACTTTCTTTAATTCGCCTGTATACAGACTTGAACAAAATGACATCATTGTTGTGAAGCCAAGTGATTACTTCTTTAAGTCCTATAGGAATCAGGAGGTCGGTATTAACATAGCAAGAATTGCTCCGCTTACAACTATTCTTGGTTTGCTGCTAGTAGCATACCCTTTGATTTCACTATTTAACAGATAATTTCATGCTCCAAGAAATGAATAATGGTGCTATTGCTAACGCAAAAGCGCTTCAAAAGCAAATGGCTGCGCAGTTCTCTTTAAAAGAACTCTTATTCAAGTATCTCAGTTATTTGCCATTTATTTTGCTTGTATTCTCATTGTCAGTTGGTGTCGGATATGTATATATAAGATATACAGAACCAGTATATAAAGCGGGCGTTCAAATATTAATTAAAGTTGAAGAAATCAAGCCGGGTGATCAAAGCGATCTGATTCAGCGTGCCTTAAAAGATGCTAAAACATTGAATATTGATAATGAGATTACCAAAATAAGATCATTAATACTTCTCAAGAAAGTTGTAGAAGATGGTAGATTCAATATTAAGGTTAGAAATATTGGAAGGTTTCGCTCTACAACACTTTTTTATGATTCTCCATTTTCTTTTGATGTACATGCTGTGCGTGACTCGTCTGCTTCGTTCGAATGTAAGTTTGAGCGATTTGATGAGAATTTTGCGTACGCTGATCGTGCCGCTATAGCAGCCGGGCTTCCTCAGAAATTGCCTTTTGGTAGACAAGTTACCGTTAACGGTATTAGTTTTTCTATTAATAAGAAAGAGAGTGCTAGCGCTTTTGATGAGCCGATCTCTTTTTATTACGAACCTCCTATTCAAACTGCGCGAAGAATTGCCGGATCAATGTCAGTAGGCGCAGTCGGGAAGACCTCAATCATACAAGTTGATTTACGAGATGATAATCCTATAAGAGCAAGAGAAATCCTGAATACTTTAGTTAGGGTTTTTCAGGAGCAGGATGTAGAAATGAAAAAGATCGCTTCAGTCAATACAATTTCCTTCATCAATGAAAGATTGAATCAGGTAAATACAGAATTAGATAGTGCAGAAAACACAATTGCTAGGCTAAGGAAAAAAGCGTTATTTAATGATGTTGCTTTAGCCTCTGATTTTTATAGACAGAAGTTAACTAGAAGCGAAGAAGCACTTGAGCAGTCTCAGGTGCAAATGGAAATTGTAAAAATGCTTGAGGAGTATTTTACAGCTCCAAATAATAATCGAACCGTTCCGGTTGACTTAGGTATTGATAATACCTTTTTGCAGGCTGCCCTCCGAGAGTACAATGCGCTTCAGCTCTTGTATGAAAGAGATAAAGCTCAGCTGAAAAACACAAGTGATAATAAGATCCTAGCTGATTATCAACTTCGTTTAAAAGAGCTTCGATATAACATTCTTGAAATCATTAAGAATATTAAAACCACTTTCGCGCAACGAGTGCAAAAAAACGAAAGAAAAGCCGACGAATTCAGGGGTGAATTTTCTGTATTACCTGAATTGGAAAAAGAAATAAAAAACATTCAAACGCAATCGGTAATCAAAAAAGAGCTTTTTTTATACCTTTTGAAAAGGAGGGAAGAGATCGGAATTACGTCTGCCACATTTGTTTCAAGCTATGAACCTATTGATGCGGCAAGCGCTTCTTTTACGCCAGTGGAGCCGCGAGTAGAAAGTATTAGAAACTTTAGTATCCTCATAGGACTAATCATTCCCATATTGATAATATATCTCATTGATCTTTTTAATGACAAAGTCACTTTGCGGGATCAGATACTCAAAAAATTGGATATTCCAATTGCAGGCGAAGTGAGCCATGTAGCCAATCCTGGTAATTTCGTTTTCAATCAATCAAGAAGTCTTGTTGCGGAACAATTCAGGATACTGCGAACTAATCTTTCCTTTTTATTCAAAGGAAATCCAGATAGTAAGGTGATATTAATTAGTTCAACCATTAGTGGTGAGGGTAAGTCTTTCGTAAGCTCCAATTTGTCTGCAGCTATTTCAGTCATGGATAAGAAAGTGGCTCTACTACTCTTTGATTTACGAAAGGCTAGTGTAGCGCCTGTAATTGATAATATTTTAAAATCTAAATCAACAAAAGGCATTACCAACTATTTGATTGGCCAAACGGAAAATTTTAATGAGCTCTATGTAACGGACGATGCATACACAAACCTACATATCTATCCTTCTGGTCCTATACCACCTAATCCGGCAGAATTATTACTTAGTGGTAGAATGAAACTATTGTTCGAGCACCTTAGACAACAATATGATTATGTAATAGTTGATTCAGCACCTGCAGGTTTGGTGAGTGATGCATTTATCTTACAAGAATATGTAGATGTTACTTTGTACATAATTCGTCAGCAATTTACTTTATTAAAGCAACTAGAGTTTATAGGTGAATTAACCGATACAGGTAAGTTGCGAAATGTTTCTATTGTGGTCAATGATGTTACCATGGGTGGCCGTTATGGTTATTATGGCTATAATTATGGCTATGGCTACTCTTACTCTTATCGCTATGGTTATGGGTATAAATATTTAGGAAAAGGCAATAAATATGGTGGGTATTATACTGACGGCACTTATTTAGATGCAAGTACCTTGCCTTGGTGGGTAAAGCTCTTGCGTAAATTTTCTAAGAAATCATAATTAGTCAATGACGCATACGGAATGGACAGAGGAAATCAAACCAAAGTCGAGCATCGTAAGCTTGAATCTCGATGAACTCTGGCGTTACAGAGACTTGTTGATGATGTTTGTTCGAAGAGATGTGGTTGCCGTCTATAAGCAAACGATATTAGGACCCATCTGGTTTTTTGTACAGCCCATCTTTACCACCATTGTTTTTGTAGTAGTATTTGGCAATATAGCAGCCATATCTACCGATGGGTTGCCTATGCCGCTTTTCTACATGAGTGGCATTGTTTTGTGGAATTATTTTTCGGAATGTTTTAATAAAACTGCCACTACGTTTAGAGATAATGCGGGCATATTTGGCAAAGTGTATTTCCCACGCTTAATCATGCCTTTGAGTGTAGTAGTTTCTTCCATGCTGAAATTGCTGATACAACTCTTACTCTTGCTTTGTTTCTGGTTATGGTATTATTGGCAAGGCGTTGCATTTGTAACCAATGGCGCTTTGTTGTTATTGCCTTTGCTCATCGTGTTAATGGCATTGCTTGGTCTAGGAAGCGGTTTGATCATTACTTCATTAACGACCAAGTACCGTGACCTCACTTTCTTAGTTGCTTTTGGTGTACAATTATTGATGTATGCAACCCCAGTAATTTATCCCGCATCTAGTGTTCCGGAAAAATATAGAATGCTCATTGAGTATAACCCACTTTCTGCCATCATTGAAACCTTTCGTTACGGTTTATTAGGAAAAGGTGGATTCAGCTGGACAAGTCTGAGTTATAGTATGGGCTTTACGCTAGTGGTTTTACTGTCGGGAATCGTTGTTTTTAATCGCGTAGAGCGAAACTTCATGGATACCGTTTAATCATGGGTGATACCGTTATACAAGTAGAGAATATTTCAAAACAATATCGGTTAGGAGAAATTGGAACTGGTGCCTTGAGTCATGACCTCAAGCGTTGGTGGTATCAGTTAAGGGGGAAGCCGGATCCTTTTGCCAAAATTGGTGAGGTGAATGATAGAACCGCTAAAGCCAATTCAGATTATGTGTGGGCTTTGCGCGATATCAATTTTGAGGTAAAGCAGGGTGAGGTATTGGGTATTATTGGAAAGAATGGTGCAGGTAAGAGTACACTCTTAAAAATATTGAGTAAGACAACTGCGCCCACCACTGGCAGTGTGAAGGTGAAAGGTAGAATAGCTAGCTTGTTAGAAGTGGGTACAGGCTTTCATCCGGAGTTGAGTGGTCGTGAAAATATCTTTCTCAATGGTGCTATACTGGGTATGACGAAGAAAGAAATCAAAGCCAAGTTTGATGAAATTGTAGACTTCTCTGGTGTTGAACGCTATATTGATACACCAGTAAAGCGTTACAGTAGTGGTATGTATGTGCGCCTGGCATTTGCTGTAGCTGCACACTTGGAGCCTGAGATTTTGATTGTGGATGAAGTGCTGGCTGTTGGTGATGCAGAGTTTCAGAAGAAATGTTTGGGAAAGATGAAAGATGTGAGTGTGAGTGAGGGTAGGACAGTACTTTTTGTAAGTCACAATTTGCAGGCAATTTCAACTATTGTTTCCAAGTCTATTCTCTTGACAAATGGTAGTTTGACGGCGATTGGTGGCACTGACGATATTATAAATCTTTATTTAAGTCAGGGTAAAAAATTTAGTGGTGTATTTAATGTAGATGAGTTTGATGACAGAATAACACAGATTGTTTCAGCTAAGGTACAAACCTCAAATGTTGGGCAGATACATATTTGTGGTAATGAGTTTTCGGTAGATTTCTCTTTCCATCTTGTGAATCCTTTGCGAAATGGGGCTTTTGCTTTTCAAATCCTTAATGAATATGAGCAAGCAATTGTTCACTGTTGGATTTTTGATAATGAAACGGACGCGTTTAAAAGTAAGGGTAGAATTAATCTTAAATGCGTTATTCCTAAGTTCAGACTTTACATGGGTTCATATAAACTAAGGTTGATTTTAGCGGAGGATTCTGGAAAATCGATTTTGCAGGTTGTAGAAAATGTATGTCATTTCAATGTTGAAATGTTAACACTAGCAAGGGATTACGAATGGAATCATGGTGCTTGTACATATTTAGAAGACAATTATTGGGAAACATATAAATAATACTTATGATTAATAAGTTTTTTAATTTCAAAAGTAAAACTACAGTTAGAGATAAGTCCATCTTAAAAGAGTATAACTCTATTTACAAAAAGACATTACGAGAGTGGTTGATTTATCACCACAAGGAAATTGTGTTCAATCGCATGAAGTGGATGGGAGTTAGAATACTAAAAAATCCGATGGATTTATGGATTTATCAAGAAATCATTTTTGAATCACAGCCCGATTTTATTGTCGAAATTGGAAGTGCTAACGGAGGCAGTACATTGTACCTAGCAAATATTTTAGATTGTATCAATAATGGCAATATCATCTCAATAGATATAGATCGAAGTGCATACAATATATCGCACAAGAGAGTTGTTGAAATTACTGGGGACAGTCTTGATAAAGCTATTGTTGAAGAGGTGAAGAGAATTTGTCATGGTAAAAAGGTTCTTGTTATTCATGACGGAGATCATTCAGAGGAAAGTGTTTACAAGAATCTTGTTGAATATTCTGGATTAGTTACTCAAGGAAGCTATTTCATTGTTGAAGACTCTATCATTGATGTTTTTACTCCTGCTGAGGGTATTGGAGGTCACTCTGGCCCATTGAATGCTGTTACTGAGTTCTTGAAAAACGATAAAAGTTTTATTGTTGATAAAGATAAAGAAAGATATCTTCTTACATATAACCAATGCGGCTTTCTAAAAAGAATTTAGTATATGCATTATAACAGCGAGTTGCTCTTTAGAAAGTATTCGTTGAGCTACTTTAATTCAGGATTGAAAGTATTAGAAATTGGTCCTGCAGGGCATCCTACAGCCTATCAGCAAGTTGTTAACAATAGTGATATAATTTGGCATACAATTGACTATCCTGAATCGGTATATATAGCAGGTGCCAATCAATCTCTGACTTATCATATAAGTGACCCTTATAACTATCCCGTGCAAGATAATATGTATGATATAGTTTTATCTGGTCAAGTAATTGAGCATATAGAAGATATATGGAGATGGATGTCTGAGTTGAAGCGGATTGTAAAACCTGGAGGTTATATTATCACAATTAATCCCGTTAGTTGGCCATATCACGAGGCGCCTATTGATTGTTGGCGAATTTTTCCAAATGGTATTAAAGTGATTGCGAAAAATAATGGTTTGGAGGTGGTGCAAAATTTATTTGAATCTCTTGAAGAAGGAATTATTAAAGAAAGATTTTCTAATCAGGTTTGTATTCCGGGACGATCATATAATTATATAAATACCGAAAGGCAGGTTTCATTGATTATTTGGTGGAATAGAATCATAAGCTTAATTCCATTGGTGAAAAACGCTTTAAATGTGCCGTTGGAGGTTGCATACGATACAATTTCAATATTGAGAAAGCCATAAATGAAACATCGCCTTACTTATATTGAAGTATTTCAAAAAATCCTTTTTCGCATTTTAACTATTGTCAGAAGCGCAACCGTTTTATTGGGTTACGATTCTATTGCTAACGCTAACGGCGATTCGTCTTTTTTATATTCTTTAGGCCTGGGTGATGGGTGGTCTTATAGGAGAGGTTGGAGAAGTTTATGTATACAAACTGGTTCAGGTAAGTTTCATCTTCGTTATGGATCGAGTGATAAAAAGGTTTTTAAACAAATTTTTGTTGACAAAGAATATTCGCCACTTGTTGACTTGATTAAAAGTAAAGGGCTTGGCAGTGAGATTAAGACTATTATTGATGCCGGAGCTAATATTGGCCTTGCAGCAATTTATTTTTCAAATGAGTTCAGTAATTCTAATAAAATTATTTGTATTGAGGCTGATCAAAATAATACTCAGATCTTGTTAAAGAATAGTGCCGACTTTGGTCTTAGTGCTAAAGTCAGAATTTTAAATAAGGCACTATGGTCAAAGTCTAATTTAAAACTTGCGATATCAAATGAGTTTCGTGATGGCCAAAATTGGTCTAAAGCCGTTAAATTGAATTCTAGCTCTGAAAATTTTATCGAGTCAATATCTTTCTCAGATATCCTTCTGGATGAGGGTGTCGATATTGTTGATATTTTAAAAATAGATATTGAAGGGGCCGAGGTTGAGCTTTTTGAGTCGCATGCGTGGTTGCAACTACTTCTTGAGCGGGTCAAGTTCATGGCTATTGAGATTCATGAAGAAGTTTTTTCTTTATCAGATGCTATAGAAAGATTGCACAGTGTAAATTTTCAATGCTTCTGTAAAGGAGAAACGCTTTTTGCGTACAATAAATCTTTCTTTTCTAATTGTGTTTGATCCATTACTAACAATAATAACTCCCTGTTATAATCATGGAAGATTCCTTGATGATATGATTGAGAGTGTTCATGGAAATCATTGGCTATTTCCTATAGAACATATTATTATAAATGATGGTTCGACAGATTCTTATACGATTAATAAACTTAGAGAGATAAGTGAAAGATATTCTTCGGTTATTCAGGTTGTTAATCAGACCAATTTAGGTTTAGGAGCGGCTAGAAATGTTGGTGTTAATCTTGCTAAGGGTAAATATATTTTACCCCTTGATTCCGATAATAAAATTGATTTCGAAGGTCTTTCATATGCAGTTAGCCAATTTGAAACCGAGAGTGGCAATGTTGCTGTTTTGTACGGTAATGCAATTAAGTTTGGACAAGTGGATGAATTGTGGGATGTTGGTGATTTTGATTGCGAGCGAATCTTGGTTGAAAATTATATAGATGCATGCGCGCTAATACGAACTGATCAAATTAAGCAAGTTGGATGTTATGCAACGGATATGCCTTATATGGGTTGGGAGGATTGGGAGATGTGGTTGAGATTCGTCAATAGTGGGTTTAGTTTTAAATATATACCTAATGTGCTTTTTCAATATAGAGTTTCAAATGAATCGATGATTAGTCTTAACAACCTAGATTCATTTTCATTTTACCTTACACGTTTGTATTTAATTAATAAGTATCCCCTCCTTTATCAATCTAAAAGCGATTTGGTCGACTCCACATTACAGACTCTACGAGATTTACATAAATCGGTTGTTGTTTCTAGAGACATAGTTTATAGGAGTAATTCTTATCGAATAGGAAACCAGATTGTTCGAGTTGGTTCTTATTTTAAAAAAATATTTACAGGCTCAAGTCATGATTGATGTTATTGTGCCTGCATATAATTGCGAACAATATATCGAACAGAGAATAGAAACTATTTTCAATCAATGTTATGATAATATGTATGTTATCATTCTTGATGACAACTCAAGTGATAATACTTCTATTGTCTTATCAAAGATGAAAAGGGAGTTGCCCTTTTTTTTTGAGGCAAATAATTTCAACTCTGGTTCACCTTTTTTTCAATGGAACAAAGGGATTAAGTTAGCCAAAAATGATTTTATTTGGATTGCTGAGTGCGATGATTACAGCTCAGATAATTTTCTTCAGTCTGTCATTGAAATTTTTAAAAAAAATCCACAAGTTGGTGTGGTATATACTCAATCTGCGAGGGTTAATGCTAAGGGTGAGGAATTTGGTACTTGGCTAGATTGGACTAGTGATTTGGACGGTGGCAACATTTTTGAGAACGACTTTGTCTTAAGCGGTAAAGAATTTATAAGGCGTTTTCTGTTACAGAAGAACGTCATTCCAAATGCAAGTGCTGTTGTCTTTAGAAAGGAGATATATGAATTAATAGGAGGAGCAGATGAAAGCATTCGATATTGTTCAGATTGGTTAACCTGGTTAAAAATGCTGACTAAGTGTGATATTGGTTTTGTCGCACAGCCCCTCAACTTTTTTAGATTTCATGAAAAAAGTGTTATTGCAACAGCTAAAGGGCATATGCTAGAGAATGATATCCCCATGCGCTTGAAATATCATGCATTTTTAAAAAATGCCAAAGAGCAAGACTTGTTGATAGCGTCTGCCAAGATGTTAGAGCGTGATTATCTAAATTTAGGAATTCACTACTATTACCATCGAGACAAATGGCGTGGTATAGTTTGTATGCTTCGCTCGGTCATTTACGCTGAAAACAAGATTGTAGCTTTCTGCCAAAGAAGTAAATACATTATTGGTTTATTACTAAAATGGGTTCCGAGCCGTTAATCTCATTTTTGGTTGTTTCTGTAAATCCGGAAAATCTCAATAGGTTGCGTTACTCTTTACAGAAAACAGTAGAAAGTATTTATGAGTTGTTGGTGTTTGATAATGCAGCAAATCAATCATTGGCATATTGTTATAATCAATTATTTAAACAAGCAAAAGCGGATTTGATTTGTTGTATTCACGATGATATATGTTTTATTGAAAGGGGGTGGGATAACACCTTGGTAAAGTGTTTTGAAGCGAATGCAGACATTGGTATTTTAGGAATAGCAGGAGGTGCATATAAGTCTCGTGTATTTAGTCCTGCTTGGTTTAATTACCGTAATGACGGGCATCGAATAAATATCATTCAGCCAAATGAACAAGGTGTGCTTGTGTCATGGGTAGAAAATCCTTATAAAAAGATGCTGAGTGAAGTAGTAGTGGTAGATGGTGTTTTTATGTGTTGTAGAAAGACGGTTTGGGGGCAATATAAGTTTGATGAAAGTGTACTTCAAGGCTTTCATTTTTACGACATGGATTTTTGCTTAGGAGTTAGAAGTATTGGGTATAAGAATTATGTATCTCATGAAATTTTATTAGAACATTATTCTTCCGGGACAAATAACCTCGATTGGTATAGACATGGAAAGCGTGTGCACGAGAAATGGAAGCATGCATTGCCACAATTTGTTGGGCAAATGACAAATGGAGAAATTAAGCGGGTAGAGTATCGAACCCTTGAATATGTATTTAACCTACAGTTAAAGTTGCGTGCGCTTGGGGATGCTTTTATGTCTTTGTGCAAACTCGTTTGGCAAAAGCCCTTAAAAGGCCAAAACATCTTGTATTTGAAGAACTGGATTAAGCAGTTATTATATGCAGCTTGAGGCTGGTGCAAGATTTATTGCTTACTACTTGCCTCAGTTCCACCCTATTCCTGAGAATGATCAAGCTTGGGGGAAGGGCTTTACTGAGTGGACAAACGTTAAAAAGGCAAAGCCCTTATTCAGGGGGCATCATCAACCTTTTGTACCAACAGAGTTGGGGTATTATGATTTAAGAGATGCTTCTGTTAGAGAGCATCAGGCTGCTTTAGCAAAAGCTTATGGTATAGAGGGGTTTTGTTATTGGCATTACTGGATGGGTAATGGAAAGCGATTGTTGGAGTTGCCCTTTAACGAAGTAGTTAATTCCGGTAAGCCAGATTTTCCATTTTGTCTTTGTTGGGCCAATCATACTTGGAGCAAGCGTTGGGTAGGTGGTGAAAGAGAAATTATTGTTGAGCAGCTTTATCCGGGTGAAGCAGACATGATTGCACATTTTAACGCATTGCTTCCAGCCTTTAAAGACAGTAGATATATAAGGGTAAATGGTAAACTCCTTTTTTCGATTTTTTCGCCCAAGGAAATGCCCGATATAAAAGCTTTCACAGATTTGTGGAGACAATTGGCAAAAGATAATGAATTGGGTGATTTTTATTTTGTTGGTATTGGTGTTCAGGAGGATGAGTTGGCTTTAATGGGATTAGATGGAACAACACCACATACGCCACACTATTTCTTAACACAAATACCTTCCACATTACTAGATAAGCTGTCTTATAGGGTTTTTAAAAAAAGCTGGATTGCTTTACGTGCTGAAACACTGCAAATGCCTCTGGTGTTTAATTATACTTCTTTTGCTAAAGCACATTTGAGAAAAAAATATAGCGCTAAGGAGTATCCGGCAGTTTTGCCCAACTGGGATCATTCGCCAAGAAGTGGTAATAGAGCTATTGTTTTGAAGCATGCTAATAAAGAGGATTTTTCATTGGTTGTAGAGCATGCGGTAAAGGCGGTCTCGAAAAGACCTTTTGACGAAAGATTGATATTTATTAAGGCATGGAATGAATGGGCGGAGGGTAATTTTTTAGAACCTGAAGAGAGATATGGCAAGTCATTCTTGGAGGTAATTAGATCAGCAAAGAAAGGGTTTCATAAGCATGTTTAATACACCAGTTCTATTTCTGATTTTTAACAGGCCAGATCTCACGCAACAAGTATTTTCGGTAATCAGGCAGGTTAAGCCTAAGCACTTGTTTATTGCAGCAGATGGTCCACGTATCGGTAAGTCGGGTGAACAAGAGTTGTGTATAGAAACACGTGAATTAGTGCTTGGCATGATTGATTGGGATTGTGAGATTAAAACCCTATTTCGAGATGAGAACTTAGGATGTAAACTTGCTGTTAGTGGGGCAATTAATTGGTTCTTCGATAACGTAGAAGAAGGTATAATACTAGAGGATGACTGTGTTCCTGATATAAGTTTTTTCCCTTTTTGTGAATGGCTTTTAAATTATCATAGGACCAATGAGGCAATTATGCATATCGCTGGAAATAACTTCTTACGTGATAAACTTAAAATTGAGGGCAGCTATTATTTGTCAAGGTATTCACATATATGGGGCTGGGCTACTTGGAAAAGAGCCTGGGCTAAGTATGATCGAGATATTTCTTTTTGGCCTTTAATTAGGGAGGGTGATTTTTTAAATAATTTTTTTGGAGGAAATCGGGTAATGTCAAGCTATTGGACAGAGAATTTTGACATTACTTATCAAGGAAAAATTGATAACTGGGATGCACAATGGCTCCTGACCTGTTGGTATAACAAAGGCGGATCAATAATTCCTAGAAGCAACTTGGTCAGAAATATTGGCTTTAGGGAAGATGCTACACATACGAAGAATACCGGCTTGGAAGCTCTTGTACCAGTAGTACAACCATTATATGATTTTGAGCATGGTAATTTTGATTTACCTAACGATGAAGCTGATACATTAGCCTTTTATCATTTATTTAGACCTGATCTTCTGCAATCAGAATCTCAGTATTTATCATGGCTAAGGCGAGTCAAATTGTTTTTGAGAAATAATTTTCATGCAATTACAAATTCCTGATTCTTTGTCGCCCTTATCTAATCAAGAGGGTGTTGTGGTTGGTAAGTTTAGTACTTCTGAGCTTATACGGAACTGGAAAGAATGGTATAAAATCGATGTGAGTAGAGAATTCGAAGGCGTAGATACTTTTTTTGAGTTTCAGTGTCTTCAATCTGGACTATTCTATTTCAGACCTAAAGCAATTGCAGGATCTGGGCGTTTTTATAGTCAATGCGAAGAGCTTCCATGGTACTATGAAAACGACAAGTGGGAGTTTAGTAAAGTGTTGAGTTTGCTGAGAAAGTGTAAAATTGAAAGTGTTTTAGAGGTTGGATGTGGAACAGGAAGTTTTTTAAAAAAATTAAAAAACGCTGGGATTACGGCTAGGGGTATTGAAATAAATAAAAAAGCAGTAGACCGAGCTTTATTAGATAGTTTAGAAGTTTCTTGTGAATTATTAGAGACATTTTCGAATCGGCATCCTGAAAAATTTGATTGTGTAGTCTCTTTTCAAGTTATGGAGCATGTAGTTGAACCTGTTCTTTTTCTGCAGCAGCAGTTGGCTGCTTTGAAAATAAAAGGTTTACTGGTTATTTCTGTACCATATGGCTTTAGTCCAATAAGTCTTGACAGAGGTAACTTATTTGAGATACCGCCTCATCATATGTTGCGATGGAATGAAAGTGCGTTTAAGTACTTAGAGACAGTTTTGCCAATTAAGACGAAGAAAATTATTTACGCACCAATCGAAAAGCGTCATTATGGCATCTATCTAAATGCTTTAAAGCGTAGGATGAGGTTGGCTTTTTTCAAGAATTTCTTAGAGAAGCAGATAGTTATAAACATGATAAGTATGTTACTCGATTTGGGCCTATCTAAATTTTTCAGAGGACACACAATGATTGCAATCTTTGAAAAAGAGTGAGGGTAATACATCTATATAAGTCGGAAAGTGGTGGCGCTGGTAAAGCAGCTAGAAGGCTTATTGATGCATTAAACGCTTTTGGGGTTGAAGCTGTAGGTTATACTGAGTCAAAGTTTATTGATGATAACTCTGGTCCTGCAAATAAAAGTCCAATAGTAAAGTTGCTATTAGACAAGCTTAAAAGGCGTCGATATATAAAGGCAAATAATCTGTTATTTGACTCCAAAGAACCTGCGAGTGATTTTTTTTCGAATACAAGTAGCCCATTTTCTATTCGATTTAATAGGCTACTTAAAGGTTTTGATATTGTTCATCTGCATTGGATAACAGGTTTTGTGGATATTCATGAGCTTTTGTCTGTATGCAAAATGCCAATAGTGGTTACACAACATGATATGAATTATTTTACAGGCGGCTGTCATTATTCGTTTGGGTGTAAAAAATATAATACTGAGTGTAATGCTTGCCCTCAAGTAAAGCAATCATATCAGTCTATTGTTGGTGAGCAGTTTAAAAAAAAGATCTCTACATATCAGAATAGTGATAATATAGTTTTTATTAGTCCCTCAAAATGGTTGTATGACTTATCTTCCAATAGTTTGCTGCTCGGGAAGTTTAAGCACTTCTGTATACCCAATTGTATATCTATAAAGGGCAGGGAAGAGAAAAAATCTGACTTCCACACAAAATATTTACTTGTAATAGCTTCAGATCTTGACTCTGCTAGAAAAGGAGGTGATTTCTTAAAGAAAAATCTTTCTGATATCCTCCAATGTGGTTTTGAGATTTATATGATTGGTAACTCTAATATAGAATATTCTGATAAACGTATTCATGTCATTGGAGACGTTGTTGATGAGGAACTTTTGTTTTCATATTATCGAAACGCCGTAGCTACATTAATGTTAACCATAGAGGATAATCTACCCAACGTTTTACTAGAGAGTCTTGCATGTGGTACTCCTGTTATTGGGTTTAGAACAGGGGGTCTGCTTGATTTTGTTAAGGATGGTTTTAATGGTTATTTAGTAGACAAGTATGATTTGACAGGGTTGATAAATGCTATACAGCATATTGATGACTTAAAGTGGGATAAGGAGTCAATAAGAAGGAATATTCTTCAGGTGGTGAGTAATGAACGAATTGCAGAACAATATTATAATTTATATAAAATGATTCTTTCTGATGAAGCTTCACTTATTTAAAAGTGTACCTTCTGTTTTTCTTCGTGAATACAATCTCGATTTTAACAATCGATTTTTTACTGATCGTATTGAGGAAGCAAAATTTATTGTATTTCCTGTTTTTTATGAGGTTTTGTTTGAGTATAGTTCAGATGAGTATAGTAAAAACTCGATTTCTGAAATTGATTGCCAAAAAGCAATAGATCAATTTCATTCTTTGTTGAATCTAGTTAAATCTACTAAGCAGTTTGTTATATTATTTTATTACAGAGATCCAGAAGTTTTCTTTAATTATGATCAAGTAATTTTTTTTCAAACATCAGGTAGTAACGCTCAGAAACCTTCTAATGTTTTTGGATTGCCGGCATTTGGTACAGATGTCTTAAGGCATATTGGGGCAGATTCGATAATAAAAAGAGAGAAGCAAAAAGAACCAAGTGTATCCTTCCAGGGTTTGTCTGCACCTTTGCGTTTATCGTTACGTGATTCTGTTGCAAGTTTGTTTAATCAATCTTTTTCAAAGTATCTAGGTTTAAGTGAGATGCAGATATATTACCCAAAGGGTTATTTGCTGAGACGAAAAGCTATGCTGCAGTTAGAAAAAAATAAAAGTATATCATGTGCATTCGTTACAAATGCGACCAGAGATACATTTAAAAGTAATGAAGAATATAAACTAAGTTTTGTTCGTAACATTATCAATTCGGATTATGGCCTCTGTGCGAGAGGTTTTGGTAATTATTCATATAGGCTTTATGAAGTCTTAAGCGCAGGCAGAATTCCATTGTTCGTGAATACGGATTGCATCATGCCATTTGAAGGCTTGGTAGATTGGAATAATCACCTTCTTGAAGTAAACGAGAGAGATATCGATAGTATTGATAAAATCCTAGTTGATTATCATAACTCTATACATCCTGACGACTTTCTAAGTATGCAGGTAAAGAATAGAAAGTTGTGGGAGGATTATTTAACATTTAAGGGATTTATAAATAAGTTGCCGGTCTTCATCTTAAATAAATATCGAAATGAATAAAAGGATCATAGTCACGGGTTCTTCTGGTTTAATTGGTGGTGAGATGGTTGGATATTTTTCAGAATTGGGATATACAATTCATGGGATTGATAACAATCAGCGTAAGGAATTTTTTGGCGAACAAGGTGATACGAAATGGAATAGGGACAGGTTGCAAAAAAAATATGCTGATTATATTCACTATGATATCGATATACGTGATAGAGTAAGTGTTTTAGATTTATTTTCTAAAATTCGACCGGTTGCTATCATACATACAGCAGCCCAGCCTAGTCACGATAAAGCCGCTTCAATTCCATTTGATGATTTTGATACAAATGCAACAGGGACATTAAATCTACTTGAGGCGTCAAGAAGATTTTCATTGGAATCACCTTTTATTTTTTTAAGTACAAATAAGGTGTATGGTGATGAACCGAATAGAATAAAGCTTAAGGAGATGAGTACTAGATGGGAGTATGATGATTTAGCTTACGCGAAAGGTATCAATGAATCTTTTAATATTGATCAATCTAAGCATAGTTTATTTGGAGCAAGTAAACTTGCCGCAGATATTATGGTTCAAGAGTATGGGCGTTACTTTAATATGCCTACAGTGTGCTTAAGGGGTGGGTGTTTAACTGGGCCAGGCCATAGCGGTGTAGAATTGCATGGATTCTTGAGTTATCTGGTTAAATGTAACATTACAAGGACTGAGTATACAATATATGGTTACAAAGGCAAACAAGTGCGCGATAATATTCACTCCTTAGACGTATCAAGGTTTGTTCATGAGTTTATGAATAGTCCCAAAGCGGGTGAGGTATATAATATAGGCGGAGGGAAACCTAATACATGCTCAATTTTAGAGGCTTTTGAGCTAGTAAAATCAATGACAGGTATTCAGCAAGTGTATAAGTATGTTGATCTGCCACGTGAGGGTGATCATATCTGTTACTATACAGACTTGTCAAAAATTAAAAAAGATTACCCTAATTGGGACATTACAATAAGTCTCGAAGATACTTTAAGAGAAATTGTAGAATCTTGGAATGGCCGTGTCAATAACTAATCCCCCTAGTATCATCTACCCTGATATTATTTTAATCACAGACAGTCATCCTCATATTAATGGAGGAGGGATAAGTCAGACACTTTTTAACTTGTTTAAAGGGTACCCATCAAAAATTATATTAGTAGACTCCCGACAGGAATTCAAAGATTCAAGTAGTGATATATTAAATGTATTTTATGAGCAGTATACATGTGTGGCAGTTCCTTACTTGAAGAATAGATTAGGGTTATTTATTAATGGTGCTATACGAAGAATTAATCTTAGTTTTTTACAGCTCATAAGTATTTCATTTAAAAAATCCTATACTGTCAAAGAACGTGCAGTTATTATTGTATCAACTACAGATACATATAAACTTCTTTTAGGTTATAAACTAGCTCAGTCGACATCGTTGCCATTGATAACCTACTTCATGGATGACTGGATGGCTACAGATTATACTAAATGGATTGGAGGAAATACGCAACGTTTAGGGAAGTCTATTTTAGAGAACTCGTGCAAGTGGCTGTTTATAAGTGAGGCTTTGAAAAGTGTATTGATACAGCGATATGGTCTTGTAGAAAAACCGGCACTGATAGTTCATAATCCAGTTGATGTCCTAGAACGTCGGCCTCCTAGCAGGAAAATTGAACAGTCTAATTCAGATTCATTTAGAATTGTATATGCTGGTTCGATATGGCCAATGCATATTGATGCAATAGAACTTTTAGCCTTGAACTTAGAAAGTATCTCAACCAAAGTGGGTAAAACAGTGCTGCTTGATATTTATGCTCCTGAAGCTCATTGGCTTGAAAATAGAAATAGGTTAGAAAGAGTTCAGGTGTCTTATAAAGGATTCAGAAAGTACTCTGACTTGGTGTCTATATTAACAGAAGCTGATGTGCTTTTAGTGGCGGCTTCTTTTACTAAGGAGTACCAATATTATTCTTACTCATCAGTTCAGACGAAGCTGACAGATTATATGAGAATTGGTAAACCAATATTATCTATTGCTCCGTCTAAATCTGCAATAAATGAATTTGTCAATTTGTGGCAATGTGGTATTATAGTAGATAATGCGGAGGTAGACTCTTTTATTAGCAGCATGTGCAATGGGATTAAGCACTTGATGGATAAGGGGGATCATCTTGGTTATAATGGATGGCAGGCTGCCAAGGAATTTTTTAGCAAAGAGTTAGTTCAGAGAAAACTATTTGAATTTATCCAGATATCTCAAGCATGAAAAAGCTATATCTAATTTCTACAGGTCTTGGACATGTACAAAGGGGGTTTGAGGTATATATTCATCAGCTTGCAAATAATTTGGCTGCGACTTACCCACTTGAAGTTTTTTGTGGTGGTGAGCAAATCGTAGATGCTAAATATACATTCACTACAATTTGGACAATAAAGAGAAGCTCATTCGTTTATTCTTTTTTGAGATTGAAAGAGTACCGAAAGTTGGCGGCTGAGCAGTTTTTTTTCTTTATTGGACTTCTGCGTGTGATTCCAAGATTGAACAATAGTGCTATTTATCTTGGAGAGTATCAGTTGTATTGTTATTTATATAAGTTGAGAGTGCTTTTTCGTTTAAATTATTCGCTAGTGTTATATACGGGAGGGCAGGCTGCACCAGGGCTTTTTGATAATAACAAAGACTATGTCCATCATATTACAGATGTATATCTTGATTATACTTTGCAGAAAGGTATACCTGCCAATAGAGAGTTCTTGTTGCCCCATTTTGTCAATTTTGATTTTTTAATTGATCATTCACTTGTTAAAAAGATTAAAGAAAAAGCAAATGGGAAAAAAATTGTTCTATCAGTAGGGACTATAGATGCGACTATAAAGCAAATGCATTTAATCCCTATGTTATTTTCAAGTGTAGTTACAGAAATTTATATAATAGTTATTGGATCTTTAACAAGTGAAAGTGTCTTCGTTTTGGATGCGTTCAAAAAATTGTTACGGGAAGACCAGTTCGAATTTATTTCTGTTCCTCATGGTCAGATAGGAAGTTATTATTTTGCTGCAGACATCCTTATTCATTGCGCTAAGCGTGAGTCTTTTGGCTTGGTATATCCAGAGGCGGCTTTTTTTGATTTGCCTATTGTGACGAATGAATTTAAGGAAGTAAGGTATGTTTTGGGTGATAGGGCTTTATTTGTTAAGATGGATCTTTTGGATGATGCGATAGAAAAGGTGGAAAAATTTTTCTATTCGATTTCTGAAGTGAATACCAAAGACTGGGCAGTTCAAAACTTTAGTTGGTCGTCTTTGAAGGATAAGTATATTAATATGTTTAATCAGATTTTGCGTTGATGTTTTTTTCTGTAATAATCCCTGCAGCTAACAGATTATTGATTACTAATTGTTTAGATGCGCTGGAGCGTTCAATTTCGTGTTCTAGTGTTCAAGTTGAAGTCATTGTTACCGATGATAGTAAGGATGATTTAGTAAAAGATATTCTTGCTAAGAATTACATGTGGGTGAAATATTTGAGAGGCCCTAAAGCTGGACCAGCAGCTAATCGTAATAACGGCGCTCTTCATGCGCAAGGGGAGTGGCTGATATTTTTAGATGATGATGTAGTTCCCACGGAAAGATTGTTTGAAGCATATTTAAAAGAAATTGTAGAAAATCAAGATGTTTCTGGATTCGAGGGAGCTATTCTGACAAAAGAAAAGGATCGACTTACAATTGATTTAGCTGAAGTACCATTAAATGAAAATGGTAATTGTTTTTGGAGCGCTAATATTTGTATCAGAAAGGATATTTTCTTTCGAGTAGGCGGATTTTGCGAACTATATACTATCGCAGCAAATGAGGATCAAGATCTTTTCGAACAGCTTAAAAAGGTTTCAAAAGTTAAATTTGTTAAAGATGCTTATGTTTGGCATAATGTAAGAATACCTGCACTGGTTGATAAGTTGGGAAAAGTTGGTGTGTTTTTTTATTCTTGGATGATTTTATCTAAAAGACTCAATTATTCCTTTCTTGAAATATATTTCAAGGGGATCAAGACACAGTTAATTGCATTTATATACGCATTGCGTAAAAAAAAGCCTAAGTGTGCTGTATTGGCATTTTATACTTTCTTTTATTGTTTAATTCTTTGCCCTTTTGTTTGGTTGAAAGCAACTTGCGTAATAAGAAAGCATTCTTCTGATCGTCATTTTTTTTGGAAAAGTTCAGTAATTGTTCCTAATGTTGAATTAGAGGTTTTGCAGTATAGAATGCAGCATTTTTATAGTAGTAATCATACGAGGGGTAATTATCAGGAAATGATAGACAGTAATAATGCTGAGTTGTCTGATAATCCTGTATTTGCCCAATTAGTATCGGCGATAGAAAAGTCTAACGACAAAAAAATATTAGAAGTAGGATGTGGTAACGGTAAACTTTTCAAAGGACTCAATCTTGCTCAAAAGAGCAATTATTATGGTATGGAAGTTTCTGAGAGAGTAATATCTATAAATAAAAGTAATTATCCAGAAGCTAATTGGATTTGTGGTCAAGTGTATAGTCTTCCTTTCGAAGATTCTTTTTTCGATAATGTAGTTAGTTTTTATGTCCTTGAGCATTTGGTTTATCCTGAGAGAGCATTAGCTGAAATGATGCGAGTGCTTAAAAAAGGTGGAAGTTTAGTACTTGTATTTCCGGATTTTATTGAGACAAAGAGATTGCCATCGCAGTTCTTAGGGTTATCAGGAAATGGCACTGCAAAGACAAAAGTTAAGAATGGAAAACTATTAGATGCCATAGTTACTTTGTATGACAGTAGAATTAGATTAATAAACGCTTTAAAAGGGATTGAGGATAAAGTAGGAGAGTTTTTGGTTAATACTAATCCGAAGTGTTTGCAGTCTGATGTGAAGACTGATGCAGACTTTGATGCAGTATATATTGCATCAAAAAAGGAATTGGCCTTATGGGCAAATAAGAATAATTACGGAGTTGAATATCCAGCCGGTATTGACGGTTTATTTAAAGAGCATTCACTTATTAAGATTAGGAAAGTATAGTGAGAGTATTGTTTATACATGATAATAATCCGGACTATTTAAGCGCAGGCCTTTTTCATGGATTGAGATCCTTGCTTGGAATTGAATGTGTTGACTTTCCTAGGTTTGACTGCATGTATAAGGATTGCAGCGCAGGAATTAAGTCAAAGATTAGGGGTAATGGCTTTACACTCTATGGTCTACTAGATGATATTCCTGAGTTACAGGAAAAACGTTTTTTCTTATGGGAAAAAGAGCTTGAGAATTTTGATTATTTTATCGTTACAGATATTTGGAATAACTGGGAGAAATATTTAAAGTTAACTAGGCTTGTAGATAGGAATAAAATTGTCGTGATTGATTGCGCAGATACAAATAGGGTGTTCCCTTTTGCTAATCTTAAGAAGTCTTTTTCTTTAATCTTAACTGTATTACTTACTAGCTTCAAAGGCGTAAGATTTTATAAGCGCGAATTGCCAGATTGTGACGCTGAATTATTTGGATTACCCAAGATATTTGCCAAGATATTGAGAAAACTATTTTATCCAAGTCAGATTAAAACGTTGGCATTCTCTATACCTGCTGAGAAAATTAACAAAGTGTCTTTATCGGATAAAGTACAGCATTTCAATTTGATTAATGTTGATGGCGAGCTTTTGTCTGTACTTACAAAAAGTCATTTAATCTCTCTCTCAAGTAATAGTTATTTATTTACTATTGAAGATGAATATTATGATGATTTGAAGCGGAGTAAGTTTGGTGTTACTACAAAGAGGGCTGGTTGGGATTGTTTGCGTCACTATGAGTATGCTGCTAATGGCTGTGTTCTATGTTTTAGAGATTTAAATTCAAAGCCTGTAAATTCTGCACCTCTAGGTTTATCAGAAAATAATTGTATCGTTTATTCAAATAGTTCGGAATTGTTGGATAAGATCAGTCAAATGTCTAATCAGGATTATGAAGGGTTGCTTAGGAATTCTTACTTGTGGATAGAAAACAACACAACAATCGCACGGGCAAAAGAGCTTTTAGAACAACTCGGTTATGGTAAATAAAAATGTACTAAACAAGCAGTTCTCAGACTCCCTATCTAAAAGTAAGACGTCTTGGTTGCAAAAATTTATAAAGCGAGTGTATGTGTCTTTTAAAGTTAGGTTTATTCATGAGCGAGTGATTTTTATGAATGTAAACTCAGCTTTTAAGCGTTGGGAAATTGGCGATTATACCTATTGTGCTACTGATAGGCCTGCAAGGGTTATATATTATGGTGAAAATGCAAATCTTAAAATAGGTAAATTCTGTTCTATAGCTGCAGATGTGAAATTCTTTCTTGGAGGAAACCATCGTATAGATTGGGTTACTACTTATCCATTCTCAGTGCTTTTTAAGAATGGGTCATTTACAAACGGGCATCCAATATCGAATGGTGATATTATTATTGGAAATGATGTGTGGATTGGTGAGGGAGCTTCCATCATGTCTGGAGTAAAAATTGGCTCTGGCGCTGTGATTGCAGCTGAGTCCGTAGTCACTAAAGATGTTCCCGATTATGGAATTGTCGGTGGAAATCCTGCTAAACTGATTAGGCTTCGGTTCGATGAAGATGCTGTTGCTAAGTTATTAAGCCTTAGCTGGTGGGATTGGCCAATTGAGAAGATTGAAAAGCATTTGCCGAAATTGCTTTCTGATGATATTGATAAATTATTAAAATTGGATAATAGTGATAGTATATGAGTCAGTGAACGAGTGCGTGTTAAGGCTCATGCCTGGAAATGTTAATGCTGTATTAGATATAGGTTGTGGAACAGGTAGTTTTGGGAGACGATTGAAAGAGATATACAAAAACATTATAGTGCATGGGGTTACCTACAGCATGGAAGAAAAGAGCCATGCTGAAAAACATCTTGATAAGGTGATAGTTGAAGATATCAATTCAAATTCCCTTAAGTTCAACACTCAGTATGATTGTGTGATTCTTTCACATGTTTTAGAGCATACTTTGAAACCGAAGAATGTTTACGAAAATGTTATTAATAATATACGTACTGGTGCTTATGTATTAGTAGCTGTACCTAATGTTTTATTTTATAAGCAGCGCTTGAAATTCTTACTTGGAGATTTTACATATAGCGAACACGGTGGGCTTATGGATGAAACACACTATCATTTTTTTTCTTGGTCTGAAGCTAACAAGCTCGTTAAGGATGAGCGAGTAGTGATTGAGGCTAAGTTTGTTGAAGGTGCTTCACCCCTTTTTTTCCTTAGGAAGATTCTACACAGTAAACTTATATATAAGATCGATTCACTTTTAGGTCGGCAATTTCCAGGCCTTTTTGGTTTGCAATTTTGTTTTTTGCTTAAAAAGGTGAAAGAATGAATGTGTCTGTTATAATACCAACGTATAATTATGGCCATTATATCAGTCGGGCTTTAGACAGTATTCTACAACAAGACTATGATCAGAAATTCATTGAGGTGATTGTAGTGGATGATGGATCAACAGATGATACAGAAGATGTTGTTGCTAGCTATAAAGTATTATTTCAAAAGCTGGAGTATATAAAAACAATTAATAATGGTAAAGCTGCTGCAACTTATCTAGGATTTCAGCATTGCACGGGTGATGTGGTTTTTAATCTTGATGCTGATGATTATTTTTTTTCGAATAAAATTGCAAAAGTAGTATCCATATATAAATCATTTCCTTTTGTGTCACATGTTGGACATCCAGCTGCTATTGCCTCTAAAGGATATCTTACTGGAAGACAAGAAGAACTTCCAAAAGATATCCTGAATAAAGAAATAAGTGGTAATCAGTTACTTAGCTTTTTTTTGATAAATAATATAATTTGGGGAGGCGGGTCAACATATTCAGTAAGAAAGGTTGCTGATTTTTTGCCTCAGAACACTTTTTTATGTGATATGTATATTGATGAATATTTGGTATATCGTGCCTTGAGTTTTGGAAATAGTTATTTTTTGCCAGACTCATTGTCTTGCTGGAATGTACATCAGCAAAACTATTCAATTGATCGAAGATTAGATTCTGAAAAGATATTGCGCTTAGAAAGAAGTGCTAAAGGTCTTCTCGAGTTATTGATATCTGAATCTTTTAGCATTAGTTTTTTTTATAAAATAAAATATTTGTGTATCAAAGCTCATAATGCACAGATAAGCAACAGCTATGTGGAATGGGCTAAAGCAGTTTATAATCTATGCGGAGCGTTAATTGTATTGTTGTCTAAGTATCCTCGGAAATTTATTAAAGTTAGTAGGTCGTATAATATTTTAAATAGACTATTCCCCCCCCTTATTTATAATAATATAAAAAGTATTTAAGTGACTATTGTGAGAACAGTTAGAAATTTATTGAAAACAAGTTTGTTATTAAGGAAATTTGTTGCATACAAGTTAGCTCCTTCTGGATTTTTTGATTCTTATTTTCGAAATTATATTGTCGACGATGGATGGAGAAAGAGAATAGAAACTGTTAAGATGTCATCTGATAATAAGCGTTTAGTAAAAGTAAGTGAAGCTGGAAAAATCGAAGCTGGTAAACAGATTATGCATAATGGAATTAAGGTTAATCTTGGTAGTTATTATGGGCCAGAAGTAGCTGTAATGTTATTGGAAAACAATGGCATTCATGAACCACAAGAGGAGTTTGCTTTCTCTGAGGTCTTAAAATACATACCCCAAGGTGGAGTGATGATTGAAATGGGATGTTTTTGGGCTTTCTATTCTTTATGGTTTAATAAGGAAATCGTAAATGCAAAAAATTATCTGATTGAGCCTGATAAGTTTAATATTACCAGCGGTAAAGAAAATTTCAAATTAAATAATATTCAAGGCCGCTTTTTTAACTATTTCATTGAAGGTCAATCAGGTTCAGTTGATGGAGTTCGTCAGGTAACTGTTGAGGAATTTGTTGATGAAAATGCCATTGATTTTATTGATATTCTTCATAGTGATATTCAAGGATATGAATTAGGTATGTTAAAAGGTGCTAGCGAGCTGCTAAAAACAGCGCGAATCGGTTACTTATTTATTTCAACACATTCTAATGAATTACATTATAAGTGTATGGATTTCTTAGCTGAATTTGAGTATACTATCGTATGCGATTGCGATTTAGATGATAGTTATTCTTTAGATGGGTTGATTGTCGCAAAATCAAATAAGTATCCGGGGCCTACCAAATTGACTATATCACAACGAACAAAAGATTGATGAAGGTACTTTGTGTCATTTGTGATGATAAATGGATGACTAATGCATTTGTGTCTGGTTGGAAGAGTTTAGGGGTAGAGGTAGATACTTTTTTTTATAGTCCAAATTTAGTGAGAGTTGACTACAGCCCCCAAGGTCGACAAAGTGTCTATCAAATGAATTTGAGACTCATTGAATATGTGATTGAATCAAATGAAAAATGCCCAATTGATTTGATTTTTTGCTCTATTTTAGATGATTATATCACTGCCGAAACATTAAAAAAATTACGTAGAACAAAAGCACCAATAGTCAATTATCATTGTGATATGGTGGCTTTATGGTTTCGAAGTACGAAAACAGCTAAATATTTTGATCTTTTCTGCTGTGCGCATAAGCATGGAATGACGGCACTTCAAAAGTGTGGTGCTAAGGTCTTTTATTCACCAATGGCAGGGAACGAGTATATGCCAATAGAATGTACTTTTCCAGAGTCTGAGTATTTTAATGGGGTTACTTTTCTTGGTGCACCAATTGGATATAGGCCATCTATATTAGCTCATATATATTATAATAAAATTCCGCTCAAAATTCATGGGCATAATTGGGATTGGTGTCCTAGAGAGTATGATCCCCTTATTGCTGAGAGTAGATATTTCAAAAATTCAGTATTGGGATTAAATGATAAAGTGTTTCATGACTTGTACTATTATGCTCCAAAAATCTTTTTTTATTCACCATTAGATTTTGTTATTAATCAATCTAATAAGCTAGTTAATAAGTATTTTAAGAAAAGCTTTGATGTTGAAGAATACTATGCCCATTTACCGCCATCGATAATATTGGGGCCATATAAAAACGAGCAATTTTGTAGACTGGTAAACTCCACCGCAATTAATTTAGGGTTTTCTCATATATCCGGTAAAGAAGGTTCTAAGTTTGAACGAATGCAGGTTAGGTTAAGGGATTTTGAAATACCTATTGCTGGCGGCTTTTATTTGGCTCAATATTCAGAAGAATTGGCTGATCTATTTATTGAAGGGGTTAATATTGAGTTTTGGCGTAATCGTAATGAACTACTTGATAAAGTACAGTTCTATTTGCGAAACCCGCAAATGAGAATTACAATAGCAAATAATGGAAGAGAGTATGCTAATAAGCATCATCTATGGCGAAATAGATTTCAAGATATACTCCTGCAGTTGAATATCAATGCCTAAAAGAATAGCTATCATAGTGCCCACTAATAACAGGTTTGAGGCTGTTTATAGCTATGCTAAAATTATTAAAGAACACTCTTTTACATCTTATGGTAGTAGTTTAGAAGTTTATTATTTCTCAAATGGTCGTATATATTCTGAGGAGCTGACGAATAATGGACGAGTTAAAGAGTTTAAACAAAGCGAATTTCAGGTAGTTATATTAAATTATACTGGGTATGGTTATTCTAAGTTGGGTTTGCCCTTGTATCTTTTAAAGTTGCCACTTACTGCCAAACTTAAGAGACAACTCTTTATTGTAATATTTCATGAGCTACACGCTTCATTTACAAGACCATTATTGCTTGCGCAAGTATTAACTTTTTTGCAAAAGGGAATTTGGAGTTTGATTGCACTTGTGTCTAGTAAGAATATATTTACTAATTCCATCATGTTCGAGATGGGGCGATCAAAATTGATTACTGGTAAGGATTATTTATTACCTCTCTTTTCAAATATACCAGTAATCAAGAAGGGTATTATACCAAATAACAGATTGGCAATTGTATTTGGGACACTTGGGCGACGTAAAGCCGTATATAAAGCCTTACTCAATGATCAATCCAGACTACCTAAAATAGTTGATGAGATTATTGACATCGGCGAATGTGATCAAGAGCTAAATATACTTATTAGTGAATTCGAGATCAAAATATCTATTAGTGGCCTGATTGAAAGTAAAGAAGTAGCGCATTACATGTCAAGAGCAGTTGTTGGTTTTATAGACTATCCAGAGTATTTGTTTGAGAAATCAGGGGTTTTTGCTGCTTATGCATCATATGGTCTATGTATAATTAATACCCATCCTCCCATTGCTAAAAGTCAACGTATTAGAGAGGTTTGTGTGTTGAAGGAAGGAATTCACTATTATTCATTATCAAACTTAGAAAAAGTAGATATAAGCTACAATCAGAATTTAGTTGACTGGTATTCTTTTAGAACACCAGAGAGTGCTGTTAAGGAGCTAGGGAAAATCATTTTTAATGATTGATCAGGTGAGGACTTCTTTTATTATTAATTCTTATAATCGAATCGAATTATTAGAAAAGTGTTTAGATACGATAATTCCATATTGTATTGAGAATTCCTTAGGTTTTTATATTCATATTATTGATGCGGGAAGTAATGATGGTTCTGTAGAACGAATACATCAGTTGTCAGAACGGCATAATTTCTTGACTTATGAAGTTTTAGTTGGGTCAAGCTTTAGTAAAGGGTGTAATGCCGCAGTTGAGTATGTACAACGATATAGGCAAGATGTAAGATATATTTTGTTATTCGAAACGGACAATTTTCTTACGAGTATTTCTCCAATTCTCACTGCAATCAAGTTTTTGACTGAAAATAGTAAGGCGGGCAGTGTTGGATTTTCTGTTACAAATTTTAATGGAAAGTATTTGATTCCTGGATCAACTTTCTTAAAGCCAATAGCAACAGTTTTTGGCCTCAAAGCATCTCACTATTTAAAATTGGAAAGGATTCCTTTCAAGTTTGTTCAAAAATTCCATGGCTTTTATTTTCAGGAATACCAAGTGATATATACAAGTCCTTTATTACTTTCTATTGATGTATGGAATAAGGTGGGGGGGATGGATGAAAAACTTTTCCCTTTTTGTGAGAGTGATTCTGATTTGGCCTATAGGATTTTTAAAAGCGGCTTTAAAAATTATCTTTTGCATACCGATGCCATTATTCATGACAATATGGAAAATGTTTCAAGTTGGTCGGATAGGCGAGTCTTTGATCTCAGTCGTGCACGACTAGCCTATATGCGTAAACATAACGGGATATTACTGTCTTATATCATACGACCCCTTTTGTTTGTAAGACATATCATTGAGGCTTTGTATTTTCTTTATAGAAAAAAAAGCTTTACTCCTTTTTTTAATCGTATTCGCTTAGCTTTTATAAGTTTAAAAGGGTATGCTCAACATTAAAAATATCTTTTTTAGAATTTGTTCATTATCGAATATTGATAATCGACTTTTCCGATTACAATCTCTGATTAATAAGTGTTTAAATTACGGGAATGGAGGTGAGTTTCATTTGAGTGGAGAGAAAGAGCTTATCAGAAAATTATTTGTTAATTATCCTTCAAAGTCAATTATTTTTTTTGATGTTGGTGCAAATAATGGTGATTATGCAAGTTCTGTAATTGACTGTCTGGGAGATAAAATAAATCAGTACTATTGTTTTGAACCATCAAGCACTACGAGAGCTGTTCTTGAGGAGAAAGTGGGGGCGAGAAATAATGTGTTTGTATATCCTCTTGGCTTATCTGATAAATGCGAGGATATGTTGTTGCTAAGTTCTTCTAAGTCTTCTGGGCTATCTACTTTTTATAATAGGGACTTAAGCCATTATGAAATAAAATATGATAGCTCTGAAAATGTAAAAGTTGTAACACTTGATAGTTTTTGTCAAAACGAAGGGATTGACCGAGTCGATTTTTTAAAAATGGATATTGAAGGTCATGAACTAGCAGCAATGAATGGTGGAATACAAATGATTCAATCAAGAAAGATAAAATATATACAATTCGAGTTTGGAGGATGTAATATTGACTCAAGGACATATTTAAAAGATTTTTACAAGGTCCTTTCTTGTAATTATGATTTATATAGAATACAGCGATATTCAATTGTGAAAATGCCTGAGTATTCAGAGGTGTTAGAGAATTTTACAACAACTAACTATTTAGCAATTTTAAAATAATTCAATTTGAAGCTGAAAAATTTTATAAAAAAAAATCAGTATTTGGCGTATGTTTTCTATACTTTAAAAGATTTACTTTTTTCTAAGAAAATTGATCTGGCGAAATATGAAGTTGATAATTACTGGCATTCGCGAATTACTGATGTGTTGAGCTGCTCTGACAACAATAAGATTATAAAAGTTTATAATGCAGGACAAGTTGAAGGTAATTATCAAGTCATGCATAATGGACTTAAGATATTTATTGGCTCATATTATGGTTATGGAAATGCACTGGCTGGCATGCATCAAATGCTTAAGTTAAGCAAAGGTGTTCATGAGCCTCAGGAAGAATATGCTTTTCAAGAGATCCTTACTCGGATATCTGCCGGCTCTATTATGTTAGAACTAGGGGCTTACTGGTCTTTTTATTCAATGTGGTTTAATAAGTCTGTAAAGGAAGCCGTAAACTATATGATAGAGCCAGATGCTAGATGTTTATATAGTGGGAAGAGAAATTTTAAATTAAACGGATTGAAGGGGAATTTTTTTCAATATTTCATCAGTGAAAAAAGTGGAGATGGTAATGTGTCGGTTGATGATTTTTTGAAAACACAAAAGATTGAAAAGCTGGCAATTTTACATGCAGACATACAAGGGTATGAATTGAAAATGTTAAAAGGGGCTACAGAAAGTCTGAGGGAAAAGAGAATTGATTATTTATTCATCTCTACTCATAGTAATGATTTGCATATTGATTGTATTGCGTTGCTTGAATCGTATGGGTATAAGATTGTTTGTGATGCGAATTTAAATCAGGCATATTCATATGATGGGGTAATTGTAGCTTCTGTTGATGAAACACTTAGTATAGAGGTAGCTAAAAAGATATCACAATAGAGATGGACTATTTTCAGGCTTTAGCAATTAAAAAAAGCACTAACAAAACGACATCGACGCTTCTAATTGTTTTTTTATTTACAATTATAAGTGGGATGCTTAGGAAATGGGTTTTTACAAGCTATTCTGTCGGAAATATTATTTTCTTCTTTCAGTTATTAGTTCCTTATTTATTTTTTTTCAATGAAAGCTTTAAATTAAACAGAATATTTTCTAATAAATTATTGGGTTTCTTTATTATATACATTGTGGCAGGTGCTTTTAATCCCCTGCAAAAGACTCTTTTTCATGGCCCTATCGGGATATTGCTCCATTTCTGTTTCTGGTTTTTGATTTACTACTATATAGAGAATAGAGATTTTTTTGATGTAAGGATGTTGGTTTTTCCTTTTATAGTAGTTGCATTCTCGGAAATAATACTTGGGTTTGTCCAGTATGGGTTACCTCAGCGTCATTTTTTGAATCGATATGCTGCAGAACAAAATGTGGGTAATATTATAGCAAGCGTGGGAGAAGCTGTTCGTATTACAGGGACATTCTCATATATCTCTGGATTCAGTTCTTATCTTTTGTTCCATGCACTTTTTGTCTGGGGTCTTATTATTTATGAGTACCGCCCAGCAATTACTATTTCTTTGATGATTGGAGGTTTAATTGCTTGTTTTATGAATGGGTCTAGAGGCGCAACGTATGTATACTTGGTTATTCAGATTTATTTCCTACTATTTGAAGCAAGAAAGACAAATATTTCTAGATTTATCTCAAGACTAATTGTGCCTTTGATATTAGTTTATATGGTTGTATTAGCAAGAGGAGAACTAGGTTTCGAAACGCAAGTTTCTACAGCTTACGAAAACTTTCAAACACGAAGAACTAATTTGGCTGAGGCGGGTGAAGAGAAAAATCGAATTTTTTGGGATTATTATGCTTTGAGAGATTTTAAAGGGGCATATCCTTATTTTGGTATAGGTATAGGAGCTACTTATCAGGGTGCATTAGTGTTATGGGGTGCATCAGAAGCTTTACAACAGTATGGTTACATTGAATCCGAGATGGAAAGATATGTAGTAGAAGGCGGTTTTGTTTTATTAGTAATAAGGTTATTGCTTACTATTTTCTTTTGTTATAGATTAGTCATTCCTTGGAAAGCCAAGTTTTTAATTGGCGCCTTAACATTTATCGCGCCAGTAACGTTTAACATTTTTAATATCATCTTCTTTGCAACCGGAATTATATTCTTAGATCAAATGTATTATCGTTCTTCAATTAGTAAGCAGAGGACATTACTGTGAATTTAATATATGTTTTAGATAAACCCATCCAAAACAATCTACCCTATCGCCTCATGGCGAAGCAAGCTGATATTGCTTCAACTGTTTTATACATTCAATCATCTTCTACCAATAAAGGAGTAGAGTCGATTAATGAGGCTGTTACAAAAGTGGCATTAGGTAATGATTATCTGTATCACTTTTTAGCTGAATCCTTTGTAAAACGTTTTTTTGAATTATTGACATATATCCGAAAAGCAGATGTGTTGGTTGTGTATGGGTATTTTAATATTTGGCAACGTTTAGCCATTATCCTAGCCAAGTTATTTGGCAAAAAACTCATTCTCACCAGTGATTCCACTTATCTACAGGGTACTTATGAAAGTGCGGGCTGGAAGTTGAAACTGAAGCCTTTCTTACAGCGTTTTCTATACAACACAGTTGCTAATGGCCTTTGGGTGCCCTCAACGGCTTCTTCGCAATACCATCAGTCTATTGGGATACATGGACAACAATTGGCCATTACTCCTTATGCGGTGGATGAAGAAATGATTCAATCTGTTAGTGCCGGCACAGATAAGCAGCAGTTCAGGATGGAGCAAGGGATACCAGCGCATGCAACTGTTTTCATTTTTTGTGCAAAGTTTATAGAGCGCAAAAGACCTTTGGATGTACTTAAAGCTTTCGCAGAACTTGCCAAAAGCAATAAGGCAGTTAGACTTATTATGATTGGCGATGGCCCTTTGAAACAATCCTTACTTGTAACAGCCAATGAGTTGGGTGTAAACGAACAAGTATTATTTCCCGGCTTAGTTCAGTATAGGCATTTACCCAAATGGTATACTGCATCAGATGTACTGGTATTTAGTTCTGAACATGAACCTTATGGTTTGCCTGTGAATGAAGCGATGCTTTGTGGTATTCCGGTAATTGTGAGTGACCGCATTGGTGCCAGATTAGATTTGGTAGAGCAAGACAAAACAGGTTGGATCTATCCGGTTGGTGATACAAATACCTTAGCTGCTTGTATGCAAGAAGCAGTTGATCAAAAACAATCGCTGCAGCAAATGGGGATAGCTGCCAAACAAAAAATGGCTTCTTGGTCAAGCAAAACAAACGTGCAGGTGCAAATTGATTTCTTTAAGCAAAAGGGCTGGTTGCATTGAGAATACTGATACATAGTATCAGCTTTCATCCCAATATTGGCGGATTAGAAAGAGTGATGAAGGGCTTGGCTGATGAGTGGTCGGCTAAAGGGCATGAAGTGATTGTGTATACGCAAACGCCCAACAAAGCGTTAAATGGTTTGCACTACTCAGTAATACGCCGCTATAAGTGGTGGCAGCTTTGGACTGCTATGCGGAATACTGATATCATTGTTGAAGCCAATATCAGTTTGTATTCAGCTTGGATGGGGGCTTTTTTCAGGAAGAAATGGTTCGTGATACATCATTTGCCTTACCAGCATGCAGCTAATTGGAAGCAACAATTAAAAAATCAATTCACCAAAATAGCCAACAATATTTCAGTAAGTCATTATGTGGCTTCAACGCTTAGAGGTAAATCAACGGTGATCCACAATTTTGTTGATCATGAATTCCGCATCATTAATAGACAGCCTCGTATAGTAGATTTTTGTTTTTTAGGTCGACTAGTGAGCGATAAAGGCGCTGATATGTTGATACAGGCTTTTGCAAAGTTGTATCAGCGTGATGATAATTTGAGACTAACAATCATTGGTGAAGGCCCTGATTTCTTTTTCATAGAAAGACTGGTTGATGAATTGGGCGTTAGATCTGCTGTACGCTTTACCGGACCATTAAGTGGAGAAGTTTTAGTAGAAGCATTGAATCAACATAAAGTATTGGTGGCACCGGCAAAATGGCAAGAGCCTTTTGGTTTGATTGCCTTGGAAGGGTTGGCTTGTGGCTGTAAAGTTGTTTGCCCTAACGAAGGAGGATTACCTGAAGCCGTTGGTGAATTAGGTTTCTTATTCAAAAGAAATGATTTGCAAGATCTGATTCGTGCGATGCAAATTGCATTGGATGCGCCAGAGCAGCATTCTGAGAATCACTTATTGAAGTTTAATAAAAATAGTGTTGCTCAACAGTACCTAGATTATTTCGAAGAGCGTGTTGCATGAAAATCCTCGTGTCTAATCCATCCAAACAATACACACCTTACCTGATTCAGGCATTGCTGCAATCGGGTCATCAGGTTTGGTTTGCTACTTCTTATTGGTATCGATCTAATCACTGGATACTTAGAAGCCTGTCTAAGCTGAGTAAGCGTTTGGCTACAGAGTTACAGAAAAAGCAGGACAAGTCTATAGATGAGTCGATAGTGATAACGAATCCGTGGGGCACGCTGTATAAGTTTTTGGGTCGATTTATCATTCGTGATGTGGAGCGTTGGTCTTATTATGAGGATAGAATTCATGATCGTTGGGCTAAAGGATTATTGAAAAAGTATCAGCCTAACATAGTGATTGGTTATGAGAAGTCTTGTCGCGATACCTTTAAGCTTGCCCACCGGCATGGCATCAAAACCATACTAGATCTCGCGCAAGTCCACTCTGCATTTATTCAGCAATTAAGACAAGAAACAAGTTTCTTCTCATCCATCACAGGAACAGAAAAATTGTTTCAGACCATTCACCTATTGAAGCAAGAAGAGTATGGTTGTAGTGATCAGGTGATTTGTTTGTCTGATTTTGCAGCAGAAACAATGATGCAGGCAGGTTTTCCTAAAGAGAAAATTGGGGTGGCGAATTTAGGATTTGATCCTAAGCGTTTTCAGCCTAAATCATCTTATCAGCGATCAGCAAAATTGCAATTGATTTATGTGGGTATTGTTACCAGACGAAAAGGAATTCATTTGCTGATTGAATTGATGCAATCTATACAAGAGCTGCCTGTGCATCTGACTGTCGTGGGGCCATGGGGTGACGCATCAGATCTCTTGAATGCTAAATCCAATTATCCCAATATTACTTATATCCCATATCTGCATCACGAGGCGTTAGCATCGCAATTAAGGCAGGCAGATGTATTTATTTTACCAAGTTATTTAGATAGTTGGGCAGCAGTAGTGTTAGAAGCGATGGCTTGTGGTTTGCCGGTGATTACAACATCGCATACAGGCGCTTCAGAGGTAGTGGGGAATGATGGCGGTATTGTATTGGAAGCTGGAGATGTCAATGGCTTACGAAATGCTGTGATGGGGTATTTAAATAATTACGACCTAGTTGAGCAGCATGGGCGTTCTGCAGTTAAAAAAGTGCAAGCGTATCATTGGGGTAGGTATTTTCAGCAGGTGCAGGGGATAGTGGAGAATGCTCTGGTTAATTAAGAATTAGTAATTAATAAATGGTCAGTTCTTTTTTACCGCTAAGGCAGAAAGACGCTAGGTTTCGCAAAGAAGATTATTTGTGATTAAAAATTTGACATTTGAGACCGCCTTGCGCCACTTCGCGGTATAGCGTTTACCTTCCGAAGCTTCAGCGAAGTATAAACAAGCCAAAGATCTGCCTACGCATAAATGCTTCGGCAGACAGGCTAAAGACCAGCTCCCAAAGACTAAAGACTAAGTTAACATGTGCCGTATAGCAGGAATCATATCAACTAAGCAAAACATTGAGGAAGCAACCATCCTCCGTATGCGCGATGCCATGCAGCATGGTGGACCGGATGATGCCGGCATTTATGTAGATTCAGATCGTCAGTTGGCATTTGGTCATCGCAGATTGTCTTTGATTGACTTGTCAGCATTAGGCCATCAGCCCATGATGGATAGTAGTGGTCAGCTGGTACTGATATTCAATGGAGAGATATACAATTTTCAAGAGATACGCACAGAGCTGGAGCAACTAGGTTATCATTTTCGTTCGCATAGTGATACAGAAGTGATTTTGTACGCGTATCAGCAATGGGGCAAGGATTGCCTGCAACGTTTCAATGGCATGTTCGCCTTTGCTTTACTGGATAAGCGAAGCAATAAAGTCTTGCTGGCAAGAGACCATGCAGGTATCAAGCCGCTATATTATGGTAAGCGTAATGGACAGTTCTGTTTTGCTTCAGAAGTGAGGGCGTTTACAGCCTTTGATCCATCATGGCCGGAGAACAACGATTGGCGAAAGTATTTTTTACTATTTGGTCACCTGCCGGAACCTATTACAACACTAGAAGGGGTGCAACCTTTGCCCAAGGGCTCCTGGTTGGAGTATGATTTGCACACACATCAATTTGACATCGGTAAGTTTTTCCAGCTTTATTATAATTATACCATTCACGATGAAGCTACCGCTGTAGATAAAGTACGTGCAACCCTGCGTGAATCAGTGCAGCGCCACTTGATTTCTGATGCACCCATTGGTTTATTCCTGAGTGGTGGTTTGGATTCCAGCTTATTAACCCTACTAGCTAAACCGGTTGTTGGAGATAATCTGCATACGCTGTCCATCGTATTCGAGAATGATAAGTTCTCAGAAAAATTATATCAGGATATCGTGATTCAGGCAACCGGCGCACAGCATCGCTCCTTCTTAGTTACGGAAAAAGATTTCTTCGATAATATGCCTGATATCATCAAAGCCATGGATCAGCCCAGCAATGATGGTATCAACTCTTATTTTATTTGTCGGTATGCCAAAGCTTACGGACTCAAAGCTGTATTAAGCGGCTTGGGTGCAGATGAATTGTTTGGCGGCTATCCTACATTCAACAGAACCAATGTGGTGGCTTCTGTACGATGGTTACCCGATTTTATGTTTGCGGTAACCGGTATTTTCCCTGATGATAAAAGAAAGCGGTTTAGTTTCTTACAGGTAGAGAAAGGGTTGGGTGAATATCTATTCAATCGTGGATTCTTCCTGCCTGCACAGGTTGCCTCACTCTTGGATTGTTCTGTTGGTGAAGTGGAAGCTGCGCTGGAGAAAATCCTGCTCCCCGAATTTGTAGAGAAATTGCAACCGGAAGAGAAAGTGAGTTTTATGGAAGCCAATCTCTATATGCAGAATCAATTGCTGAAGGATACGGATTATATGAGTATGTGGCATAGTGTAGAAGTACGCGTACCATTCTTAGATAAAGAATTGATGCAGTTGGCGTATAGTATCAATCCGGATATTCGCTTTAACAGCAATCAAGGCAAGCATTTGTTGATCAAAGCATTCAAGGATATCTTACCTGAACCAATTTGGAATAGACCAAAGCAAGGTTTCGTATTTCCTTTTGAGCAGTGGATGCAACATATCAATACAACACATCTTCGCTCAAGATCGCATAAGCAATTGCATAGAGGTTTGGTGAATGGTAAAATTCACTGGAGTCGTTATTGGTGTTATTTACTCGCACAAAAAGATACCCATCTATTGGGTGCATTAGGAAGATCATGAAGGTTTTCTTCTTATATCTTACAGGATTTTCGCTTACAGGCGGTATCGAGAAATTCAATCGAAGCTTTCTCAAAGCCCTGCATGAGCTGAGCGTTGATGGTTATATGGATGCAGATGCCTGCTCTTCTTACGATAGCAAGCCGGATGAAAAATATTTTCCACGCAAGCGTTTCAAAGGTTTCGGTGGTAATAGAGTAGTGTTTACCATCTATGCCATTTTTGCTGCTTTGCGCTATGATGTATTGGTCGTTGGTCACATGAACCTAGCAGTGATTGCAGTTTTGGTGAAACGAATAAAGCCTTCTATCCGATTGGTTTTGATTACGCATGGTATTGAAGCGTGGAAAACACACACCGGTATTCGCTTGCGCTTACTACAAATGGCTGACCATATCTTATCTGTAAGCCAGTTTACCAAGCAACAGATTCTGGAGTTGAATCCCGGCATACAGGCAGATAAGATTCAAATCTTCCATAATACCATTGATCCTTATTTCGCAGTACCCAAACAATTTGATAAGCCGGCTTATCTGATGCAGCGCTACGGTTTATCTGATGCTGTAAAAGTATTGCTGACTGTAACTCGTTTATCTTTCTCTGAAAAGTACAAGGGATATGATAATACCATTTCAGTTTTACCGGAAGTAGCTGCAGCGGTTGGACAGATCCGCTATTTCATTTGTGGTAATCCGGAAAAGCAAGAGCAAAAGCGTATCAAAGAACTGATCATCGATAAAAAAGCAGCGGCCTATGTACAGATGCCGGGCTTTATTAAGGATGAAGAATTGATTGATCATTATTTATTGTCCGATCTGTTTGTGATGCCATCTAAGAAGGAAGGTTTCGGTATTGTGTTTATTGAAGCTTTGGCTTGCGGCAGACCCGTAATTGCCGGCTCGAAAGATGGTAGTGCAGATGCTTTATTGCAGGGCGAGTTAGGCACACTGATTGATCCCGACAATACCAAAGAATTGGAGTTGGCAATTATTCAGAATTTGCAAACCGGAAATACTACACCACTTGCCATGCAGGCGAAAGTGTTGCAGCATTTTGGATTCAAGCAGTATAAGAAAAGATTACAGCATTATTTGGTAGGATGATGGAAACAGTAAGTCGGAAGCGGATTTTGGTGTTGTATGAGTATTTCTATCCGGGTTATAAAGCGGGCGGACCGGTGCAGTCGCTCCAAAACATGATACTGGTATTACAGGAATACTATGATTTCTATGTGATCGCAAATGCTTACGATTTGAATGATGCAGACTATTATAATGGAGTAACAACTGATGATTGGAATGAAGTAGTCTTGGTAAAAGATGCCAGGCCCATTCAGGTTTGGTATGCTTCGCATAAGAGTCCCGGTATAGTGCAGCTAAAACAAATTATCGAAGATATACAACCATATAAAGTGTATGTCAACGGCATGTTTGCTAGAAGCATCATTCGATACCCGCTATGGTTACGTAAACTGGGTGCCATTGCTACTGATGATCTGATTGTTTCGCCCAGGGGAATGATACAGCAGGGTGCATTGGCAACCAAAGCATGGAAGAAAAAATTGTATTTGTCATGGATGCGCTTAGTGGGTTTATTCGAAAAACTACATTGGCATGCAACGACTGCTGATGAGGCAAAAGATATTATTCGTGAATTCGGGCAAGCGCAACATATTGTTGTAGCGGGGAATATTCCACGGCAACCTTCTCCTCAGTTGAAACAGATAGAGAAAAGAGCTCTGGAACTTAATTTGTTATATCTGTCTGTTATCACCGCTAAGAAACAATTACTGGAGTCCTTACAGGCGCTGCGCCAATTGCCTGCGAATTGTAAGGTACATTTCAGTATCGTTGGCCCGATTAAAGAAGCTGCTTATTGGGCGCAATGCGAAGCAGTGATCAAGCAATTGCCAAAGCATGTACAAGTACAATATTTGGGTGATTTGCATCCGCAACAAGTGCCGGCAACCATGCAAGCCCACCATGCTTTGCTACTCATGAGCAAGGGAGAAAACTTTGGTCATGCATTATTTGAATCTATGGCTGTGGGCAGACCGGTGCTCACTAGTCACCACACACCATGGAATGATTTACAAGAAAAGCAGGCCGGTTGGAATCTATCGATAGATCAATTACCTGCAAGGATTGAACAGCTATGTGCGATGGAGCAATCTTCGTATGATCAATATTGTACTGGTGCGCATCAGGTAGCGACTAATTACTATAAACAACAAGATTTTATACAACAATACCGGCAACTGTTTGGATAGTGCTGGTGTGATTTAATATTATTGGACGATGATTATTCTAGGGGTTAATGCCTATCATGCAGATTCATCTGCGGCCATTTTCAAAGACGGACTGATGATTGCTGCAACAGAGGAGGAAAGATTCAGGAGGGTGAAACATTGGGCTGGATTTCCATCAATGGCCATTGCTTTTTGTTTGAAGGAGGCCGGTGTTAGCTTGGAAGAGGTAGATCATATTGCTATCGGTAGAGATCCCAAAGCAAAATTCTGGCGTAAGTTGTTGTTTTTTGCTTCGCGTCCCTTAGAAACAGCACAGCATGCTTGGGAACGTTTTGCTAATCAGCAACAAGTAGCCAGTTTAGAGCAGGAGTTTGCCAAGCATTTTGGTATCAGTGCTTCAGCCCTCAAGCAAAAAATTCATCAAGTAGAACACCACCGTAGTCATTTGGCCAGTGCTTTCTTTGCTTCGCCATTTGAAGAAGCTGCTGTTCTAAGTATTGATGGATCTGGTGATTTTTCAACCACGATGTTGGCAGTAGGTAAAGACAACCAGATAGAAATATTGGAGTCAATTGATTATCCGCATTCGCTCGGTATTTTCTATACGGCGTTTACACAGCTGCTGGGTTTTCCGCATTATGGGGATGAATATAAAGTGATGGGCCTAGCACCCTACGGTGAACCGAAATACGTGGATCAACTGCGTGATGTAGTACAATTGATTCCTGGTGGCTTATTCAGATTGAATTTGGATTATTTCCGTTCGCCGGGTAAGGGCTTTGTTGCCTATAATAATGACAATATTCCTGCTATTCCGCAGGCATTTAGTGCTAAGATGGAAGCGGTATTTGGTAAAGCGCGTACAAAGGATGAACCATTAACACAAGCGCATAAAGACTTGGCAGCATCGGTACAAAGAATGGCAGAGTTGACCATTTTTCATGTGTTGTCATATCTGCATCAACGTACCGGATTAACGAAAGTGTGTATTGCAGGTGGTGTGGCGCAGAACAGTGTGGCTAATGGAAAGATTACACGCAATACGCCCTTTACAGAGGTCTATATCCCATCTGCAGGGCATGATGCCGGCATTTCCATGGGCGCAGCACAATATGTCTATCATCAAGAATTGAAAGCTGCACGTGTGGCACCAATTTTCTCTGCATATACAGGTAGCAGGTTCGACAATGCTTATATCAAATCCATGTTGGAGCAGCGAGGTATTGCATACAAGGAAATCGCAGATCCAGTGTTGTTTGATTATGTAGCAGATCGTTTGATCAATGCAGGTGTGGTTGGGTGGTTTAATGGTAGAGCAGAGTTTGGTCCGCGTGCATTGGGTGCACGTTCTATTTTAGCAGATCCTGGAAGAGCAGATGCAAAGGACTTGTTGAATAGCAAGATCAAGCGAAGAGAGAGTTTTCGTCCGTTTGCGCCTAGTATTTTGAAAGAATACGTAGCTGAATATTTCGAATTAGACGAGCCGGTGCCTTTCATGGAAAAAGTGTTTCCGATTCGTGCTGAGAAGCGCGCGATCATTCCTGCGGTTACCCATGTGGATGGAACAGGCAGGTTGCAATCTGTTGATGCATCTGTTTCTCCAAGATATTATGCATTGATTGATGTGTTCAGAAAGAAAAAGGGTATTCCTATTTTGCTCAATACTTCATTCAACGAGAATGAACCCATCGTGAATACACCAGAAGAAGCGTTGGATTGTTTCTTGCGTACGCAGATGGATATGCTGGTGATGGAGAATATTGTTGTTGAAAGAAATTAATAATTAACAATTAAGAATTGTTTGGGTTAATCGTCAATTGAAAATTGACAATCAACAATAGTCAATCAACAATAGTCAATCAACAATAGTCAATCGACAATAGTCAATAATCAATATCCAATTGAAAGTTTCCATCATCACCGCTACTTATAACAGTGCTGCTACTGTGCTTGATACACTGCAAAGTGTACAGTCGCAAACTTGGCAGCAGCTAGAGCATATTGTGGTGGATGGTGCTTCTACAGATGATACCCTTCGTTTGCTGGAGATAGGAAAACATCGCGGTCCGTTTGTCAGTGAGCCAGACAAAGGCATTTATGATGCGATGAATAAGGGTATTCAAATGGCAACAGGTGATATTGTCGGTATCCTGAATTCAGATGATGTGTATGCTGATCCGACGATCATTGAAAAAGTGGTGCAGCTATTCGAGCAAACTGGAGCCGATGCTATTTATGGCGATTTATGGTATGTAGACAGCGCTGATATGCAGAAAGTGAGCAGAAAATGGGTAGCTGGTACGTATCGACGCGAAGCGTTTTTATATGGCTGGATGCCACCGCACCCCACTTTTTTCGTGCGCAAATCTGTCTATGAGCGATACGGATTATTCAACCTCAATATGTATACAGCAGCTGATTATGAACTGATGCTGCGTTTTCTATATAAATATCAAATTCCCGCTGCATATTTGCCGGAAGTGATGGTGAAAATGCGGGTGGGTGGGGCTAGCAATCAATCCCTCAAAAACCGGCTTTTGGCCAATAAAGGCGATCGGATGGCTTGGAAGGTAAACGGCCTCAAACCTTACTGGTTCACTGTAACTTTGAAGCCGATCAGAAAGATTACACAATTCATTACATGAAGAAAGCATTAATTACGGGTATTACAGGTCAGGATGGTGCTTATTTAGCCGAACTTTTGTTGAAGAAGGGCTATCAGGTGCATGGCATCAAGCGCAGAAGTTCTTTGTTCAATACCCAGCGTATCGATCATTTTTATGAAGATCCGCATATTGAGGACAGACACTTGCATTTGCATTACGGTGATTTAACAGACAGCACAAATCTGATCCGCATCATTCAAGAAGTACAGCCGGATGAGATCTACAACCTGGCTGCTATGAGTCACGTACACGTAAGTTTTGAAACACCTGAATATACTGCCAACGCGGATGGTATTGGTGCTTTGAGAATATTGGAAGCGATTCGTTTATTGGGTTTAACCGAAAAGACCAAATTCTATCAAGCGTCTACGTCCGAACTGTATGGTCTGGTTCAAGCAGTACCGCAGAGCGAGACCACACCTTTTTATCCAAGAAGTCCGTACGCAGTTGCTAAACTCTACGCTTACTGGATTACGGTGAACTACCGTGAAGCGTACAAGATGTATGCTTGCAACGGTATTCTCTTCAATCACGAATCGCCCATACGCGGTGAAACTTTTGTAACCAGAAAAATTACCCGCGGTGTTGCCAAGATTGCACTTGGTTTACAGAATACCATCTTCTTAGGTAATCTGGATGCACAGCGCGACTGGGGCCATGCCAAGGATTATGTAGAAGCGATGTGGCTGATGTTGCAGCAGGATACTGCAGAGGACTTTGTGGTTGCAACTGGCGTTACTACCTATATCCGCGATTTCGTTAGAATGGCTTTTGCGGAAGTAGGTGTGGAGCTTGAATTCAAAGGAACTGGCGAAGCAGAAGTAGGTGTGGTGGTCAGCAATAATGGCAATGATAAGGTCAAGATAGGACAAGAAGTGGTGAAAGTAGATCCGAGATACTACCGTCCAACTGAAGTAGATCTGTTAATTGGTGATCCCACCAAAGCACAAACCAAGCTGGGCTGGAAACCTAAGTATACACTTGCATCCATGGTAAAGGAGATGGTAGCCAGCGATACAGAACTGTTCAAGAAAGAGCAGTTGCTGAAGGAGAGTGGCTATCAGATAAAGAATGAGTTTGAATAATTGGTTAATAGCTGATGGTCAATAGACCATGGCAAAGCAACAAATGGAGAAAATATCTAAGATATACATAGCCGGACATAGAGGAATGGTAGGAAGCGCACTAGTGCGCAAACTGGAGCAGGAAGGCTATCACAATATTGTTACAAGAACATCCAAAGAACTAGACCTGCGTAACCAGCAGGCTGTGGCTGACTTCTTCGCAAAAGAGAAGCCTGACTATGTCTTTCTGGCTGCAGCCAAAGTTGGAGGTATCGTGGCCAATAATACCTACCGTGCAGAGTTTATCTATGATAACCTGATGATGGAGAGTAATATCATCCATCATAGTTATGTAAATGGGGTAAAGAAATTATTGTTCCTAGGTTCTTCTTGTATCTATCCCAAGCTGGCACCACAGCCATTGAAGGAAGAATACCTTTTGAGTGGTTATCTCGAACATACCAATCAGCCTTATGCAGTTGCTAAGATTGCGGGTATTGAATTATGCGATAGCTATCGAGCACAATATGGCTGCAATTTTATCTCGGCTATGCCAACCAATCTCTATGGCCCGAATGATAATTACGATCTAGAGAAAAGTCATGTGCTGCCAGCTATGCTGCGCAAGTTCATCACCGCGAAGCGCAACAACTTACCTGAAGTAGAATTATGGGGCACAGGTAGTCCGAGAAGAGAATTTTTACATGTAGATGACTTGGCAACAGCTTGTTTGCATCTGATGGAACATTATAATGAGCAGGGACTAGTGAATATCGGTACAGGTGAAGATGTGACCATCAAAGAATTAGCTGAATTAATACAATCCATCACAGGTTACGAAGGCGCTGTCCGTTGGAACACAGATAAGCCGGATGGAACACCCAGAAAGCTGATGGATGTCAGTAAGATCAATCGCTTTGGCTGGAAAGCCGGTATTGATCTGCCTACCGGCATCAAGATGGTATACGAATCAATCAAAGACACAAACTGGAACTAAATACTATGTCAAAGAAAATACTGATTACAGGTGGTGCGGGATTTATCGGCTCGCATGTGGTGCGTTTATTCGTGAACAAATATCCTGATTACACGATTGTTAATTTAGATGCCCTGACTTATGCGGGTAATCTGGAAAACCTGAAGGATATCCAGGACAAACCCAATTATCATTTTGAAAGAGTGAATCTCTTGGATGCAGCTGCATTAGAGACAGTGTTTACTAAGCATCATATCACTGATGTGGTACACTTGGCTGCTGAAAGCCATGTAGACCGTTCCATTGTGTCGCCATTAGATTTTGTGTATACCAATGTGATCGGTACAGTGAACTTGTTGAATACGGCTAAGCATTTTTGGAAAGCTGATTTAGACCAACATCGTTTCTACCATATTTCAACAGATGAAGTGTATGGCACATTGGGTGAAACAGGTTTGTTTACCGAACAAACTGCCTATGATCCAAGATCACCTTACTCAGCAAGCAAAGCAGCATCTGATCATTTTGTGCGCGCTTACGGCGAGACCTACCACATGCAGGTAGTAGTGTCTAATTGTTCTAATAATTATGGTCCCTATCATTTCCCGGAGAAACTGATTCCGCTCTTCATCCATAATATCATCAATAACAAACCTTTGCCTGTGTATGGTGATGGTTTGTATACACGCGATTGGCTCTATGTAAAAGACCACGCGTTGGCGATTGATTTGATTTTCCATCAGGGTAAATCAGGAGATACCTATAATATCGGCGGCTTTAATGAATGGAAGAATATTGATCTGGTGAAATTGCTGTGTAAGCTGATGGATGAGAAATTGGGTAGAACACCCGGAACCAGCGAGCAATTGATTACTTATGTAAAAGACAGACCCGGTCACGACAGGCGCTATGCCATTGATGCCAGCAAAATCAATCAGGAGCTGGGTTGGAAACCAACCGTTACTTTTGAGCAGGGTTTGGCTGAAACCATTGATTGGTATTTGAGCAATACTGAATGGCTCAACCATGTAACGAGCGGTGCCTACCAACAGTATTACGAGAATATGTACGCAAACAGATAAGATGCAGGTAGAACAGACGAAACTGAAAGATTGCTATTTGATCAAAGACACAGTCTTTGGAGATGCGCGTGGTTATTTTTTTGAAAGCTTCAATCAGCAGCGGTTTGCTGAACTGACCGGACTGAATGTTCAGTTTGTGCAGGACAATCAATCTAAGTCGGGTTACGGCGTGCTGCGCGGTTTACACTACCAGGTTGGTGAGCATGTGCAGGCTAAATTGGTGCGTGTATTACAAGGTAAGGTATTGGATGTTGTGGTAGACCTGCGCAAAGATTCTCCAAGCTTTGGTCAATATCTGGCTGTGGAGTTGAGTGAAGAGAATCATCTGCAATTGTTTGTGCCGCGTGGTTTTGCGCATGGATTCTCTGTGTTAAGTGAAACAGCTGTGTTCTTCTATAAGTGCGATAATTATTATAACAAAGAAGCAGAAGGTGGTATCATGTATAATGATCCTGCTTTTAATATCGATTGGCAGATACCTGCCGAATCAGTGCTTTTGTCTGAGAAAGATAAAACACAACTTTCTTTCGTTGAGGCGATCAAAACCTTGAATTTCTAAATCATGAAAGGCATTATACTCGCCGGAGGTTCCGGCACAAGATTGTATCCCATTACCAAGGCCATCAGTAAGCAATTGATGCCTATTTACGACAAGCCGATGATTTATTATCCGCTGTCGATTCTGATGCTGGCGGGTATCAAAGAAATCCTCATCATCACCACACCGGAAGATCAGGTGCAGTTTCAGCGCCTGCTGGGCGATGGTAGTGATGTGGGTTGCCGCTTTGAGTATGCAGTGCAGGAAGTGCCTAACGGATTGGCACAGGCATTTGTGATTGGGGCACCGTTTATTGGTAATGACAAAGTAGCCTTGATTTTGGGCGACAATATTTTCTATGGGGCAGGCTTTAGCAAATTGGTACAGTCTTTCAATGATGTAGATGGAGCAGCTGTATTTGCCTATGAAGTGCATGATCCGGAGCGTTATGGTGTGGTGGAATTTGATGAAAACTTACGTGCCATCAGTATTGAAGAGAAGCCCAAAGCACCTAAATCGAATTATGCCGTGCCTGGTTTATACTTCTATGATAATGAAGTGGTGAATATCGCAGCCAATATCCAACCCTCACCAAGAGGCGAATACGAGATTACCGATGTGAACAATGAATACCTAAAAAGGGGTAAGCTACAGGTAGGCGTGATGAACCGCGGTACGGCTTGGTTGGATACCGGTACTTTCGATTCCCTGAGTGATGCCTGCGAGTTTGTTCGGGTCATTGAGAAGCGCCAAAGCCAGAAAATCGGCTGTATTGAAGAAATTGCCTACAGAATGGGCTTCATTGATCATGCCCGGTTAATGCAACTTGCTGATCGTTATGCCAAAAGTGGTTACGGCGAGTACCTGAGAAAGGTGAAGAAGTAGAAAATCGGCGTTTGTAGATTCTTTTTCTGTAATCCGACTTAAACAGTTTAACAAAGCTGGGTAAGTCGGATTTTTAATTTGTCAGGTTCATGATTTTGTTTAACTTAAATTTATAGATACTATATTTTTTTAATCTGATTGGGAATAATATTCAAGATTGGAATAAAATAGTTAAACAAAATTTCCTCGCCTCTGTTTTAATCATATGAACGCGTTCACCATAAAGGATTTGGAGAATTTATCCGGCATTAAAGCCCATACAATCCGTATTTGGGAGCAGCGTTATACGTTCCTGAATCCTCAGCGAACTGAAACCAATATTCGTTACTACTCTAATGATGAGCTGAAAACAGTACTGAATATTGCGCTCCTCAACAAATACGGCTACAAAATCTCCCACATTGATAAAATGTCTGAGGACGAGATGAAGGATAAAATCCTGTCCCTCTCTCAGGCACAAGCTCAGCAGGAGCGTATCGTTAACGACCTGATCCATTACATGGTCGACCTACGACTAGAAGAATTTGAGTCTTCTTTGGATACCTATATCATGGCCAAGGGTATTGAGCGTACCATCACGCAAATTATTTTCCCTTTCCTAGAACGTATTGGTATTCTTTGGATTACGAACCACGTAAACCCAGCACAAGAACACTTGGTTACCAATATTATCCGCCAAAAGTTGATTGTTGGTATTGAGAGTACGGTAAGCCATGTACAAATCAATAAAACCATTTTATTGTTCCTCCCCGAAGGCGAACACCATGAGCTGGGAATTCTTTTCATGTACTACTTGCTGAAGAGTAGAGGCGTGAAAGTTCTTTACCTCGGTGCCAATGTACCTGTGAAGGATGTGGAGTATGTGGCACAGCTCAAAAAGCCTGAATTCTTATATACGCACCTTACTTCAGTGGCACATAATTTCAACTTCGAACGCTTCTTGTCGCACATCAGCGCAAGAGTATCGAATACGCCGTTGATCGTATCTGGCTTACTTACCCAGCAGTATAAAAAGAAAGTGCCAACCAATGTGAGTTTCAAGAAGTCGCTCGCCGATGTGATGGAGTATATCACCACACTTTAAACAGATCCAAATACATATTTTTTTAGAGGATCAGTCGTAACTGGCTGATCCTCTTTGTTTTATTTTTTTTAATAAAATATTAAACAAAAAACACCTGTAGATACACATAAATGTTTAACTTCATTTCGCAAACAATTAAACACAACTGTATGTCTACGCATGAATTCAACCAGATGCTGATGAACAACACCGAGTTCCTGAAGCCTTTTGCGATCACGCTTACTCGTGATCAGGAAGCGGCTAAGGACTTGATGCAGGAAACCCTGTTCCGTGCGCTGGCCAATCAGGAGAAGTATCATGTAGGAACCAACATAAAAGCTTGGTTGTACACGATCATGCGCAACATATTTATCAATAATTATCGTCGTAAGTCTAAGCAGCAGACAATTTTTGATAACACACCTAATGATTTTCTGCTGAACACCAATGCTGGTGCGGTTCCCAACGAAGCAGTAGCTCGTATCAATATCAAGGAAATTCAAGCAGCTATTCAGGATTTGCCTGAAATTTTTAGAAACCCATTTTTATTGTATTTCGAAGGATATAAGTACCACGAGATCGCAGAAATGTTGTGCGAACCTTTGGGTACCATCAAAAGCAGAATTCACTTTGCACGAAAGCTGTTGAAAGAGCAGATACAGCGTTATTAATCCTGTTTCACTTATCTTACTCCTGTGAAAAAAAAGCTGATCGTTATTGGCAGCGGCTTTGCCGGCTTGTCCGCTGCTTCATTCATGGCCAAATACGGATGGGATGTAACAGTGCTGGAAAAGCATAGTGGTCCCGGTGGGCGTGCACGTCAACTTCATGCAGAAGGCTTCACATTTGATATGGGTCCCAGCTGGTACTGGATGCCCGATGTATTTGAGCGTTACTTTGCGCAGTTTGGACATCAGGTAAGCGATTTCTATACGCTAGACAGATTAGACCCATCTTACAGAGTATACTGGCAGGATGGTCCCATGGATATTCCCGCAGATTACGAAGCGCAAAAAGCCATGTTCGAATCTATCGAGCCCGGTGCCGCGCATCAATTGGACTTATTTATTCAAGAAGCAGCCTACAAATACGAAGTAGGGATTAATAAACTGGTCTTCAAACCAGGTCAATCTCTTACAGAATTCTTGGATGCAGACTTGATTAGTGGGGTATTTCGTTTGGATGTGTTTAACTCCATCAAAACCCATGTGAGTAAGCTTTTCAAGCATCCCAAGCTTCGTCAGTTATTAGAATTTCCAGTATTATTTCTTGGTGCATTGCCTGAGAAAACACCGGCACTTTATAGCCTGATGAATTATGCAGATATCAAGGGTGGTACTTGGTATCCTCGTGGTGGTATGTATCAGATTGTGAACGGTATGTATCAGAATGCGCTGGAGTTGGGCGTGCAATTTCATTTCAATCAGGAAGTACAGTCTATTCAGGTAAAATCTGGTAAGGCCAGTGCTGTTGTTACTGCTGAAGGAATATTCGAGGCTGATGTGATCATCAGCGGTGCGGATTATCACCATACGGAAACAAAACTCTTACCAGAAGCCTATCGCTCTTATTCTAATAAGTATTGGGAAAGTCGCGTGATGGCCCCTAGTTCACTTATCTACTATGTGGGTGTGAAAAAGCGCTTGCACAGTATGCTGCATCATTCCCTATTTTTTGATACTTCTTTCGATGTACATGGAAAGGAAATCTATGTGTCCAAAACATGGCCAGTAGATCCACTTTTCTATGTGAGTGCACCTTCTGTAACAGATGCCACGGTCGCACCGGAAGGATATGAAAACCTCTTCTTTTTGGTGCCGGTAGCTGCTGGTTTAGAAGGTGATACAAATGAACTCAGGGATCGTTATTTTGCACAAATCCTAAAGCGGATGGAAGCCCATATTGGCCAGTCTGTTAGTAGCGATGTAATCTTCTATAAATCCTTTGCTAGACAGGACTTTGTGGATGAATACCATTCCTTCAAAGGAAATGCCTATGGTTTGGCGAACACTTTACTGCAAACTGCTGTTTTAAAACCTGCCTGTCGCAGCAAAAAATTGGCTAATTTGTTCTACACAGGACAATTAACCGTGCCCGGCCCGGGTGTACCACCCAGTTTGATCAGTGGAGAAGTGGTGGCCGGACAAGTGATCAAACACTTCGGCAGACAATAAATTCGGATAAATAGTGGCTATGACCAATATGCACCTTTTTCATGCGGTTAGCGAAGCCTGCAGTAGAAACACTACGGAGCAATACAGCACCAGTTTCTCTTCTGCCATCAAGCTATTGCATAAAGATCTGCGACAGCCGGTATTCAATATCTATGGTTTTGTACGCTTCGCGGATGAGATTGTGGATACTTTTCATGACCATGACAAAGAGCAACTGCTGAAAGAATTTAAGGAAGCAACCTATGAAGCGATTGATAGAGGTATCAGCCTTAACCCAATCTTGCATAGCTTTCAACTTACAGTAAATAAATACAATATTGACAGATCGCTCATTGACGCGTTTCTCTACAGCATGGAGCTAGATCTGGGTAAAAAGAAATACGATCGTGCCGGATACGAAGAATATATCTACGGTAGTGCAGAAGTAGTGGGTCTGATGTGTTTGTACATTTTCTGTGATGGCGATACAAAGTCTTACGAATATTTGAAGCCATTCGCGCGCAGTTTAGGTGCGGCTTTCCAGAAAGTCAATTTCCTGCGCGATCTGAAAGCAGATTACCAAGGCTTGGATCGTGTATATTTTCCTGGATGTGATTTTAGAAATTTCACTGAACAGGATAAGCTGCAGATTGAAGCAGATATACAGCGCGATTTTGATCATGCTTATGAAGGTATTTTGCAACTACCCATCAAAGCACGCTTTGGTGTGTATGTAGCCTACAAATATTATCTCTCGCTCTTCAAGAAAATCAAGAAATTGCAACCGCAGCGTATCATGGAAGAGCGTATCCGCATCCCGGATTATGGGAAAGCAGTGATACTAGCCAAAGCAGGTATTAGGAGCCAGTTGAATATTTTATAGTTTCAAGCCATGGAACAGGTGATATTGGTGGATGAGCAAGATAACCCCTGCGGGGTGATGGAGAAGATGCAGGCGCATGAAGAAGCCAGACTGCATCGTGCTTTCAGCATATTCATTTTTGATCTTGATGGCAAAATGCTTTTGCAACAAAGAGCACAGACCAAATACCATAGTGGTGGTTTGTGGACCAACGCCTGTTGCAGTCACCCAAGACCAGATGAAGCCACGCCTGCTGCTGCCAGCAGAAGATTGCGCGAGGAGTTAGGCTTTGAAACACCCATTCAAAAGATTTTTGATTTTACCTATAAGGCAGAGTTTGATAATGGGTTAACTGAGCATGAATTTGATCATGTGTTTGTTGGGTTATACCATGACGCGATGCAGCTAAACCCTGATGAGGTAGCTGACACTGCTTACCTAAGCATGGATGAAATCGCTAAAGCATTAACCAATACGCCAGAGCAATACACGGCTTGGTTTCATATTGCATTCCCCAAGGTGGCGAATTGGTATCAAGCAAATTTTCAGGCGTATCTTACACAACAGCTTTCCTGATGTCTGCACAAAAAGCCATAGTGATTGGTGCCGGTGTTGCCGGACTTGCATCAGCTATCCGATTAGCGAGCAAGGGTTTTACAGTGGAAGTGTTTGAAAGGAATACTTATCCCGGCGGTAAGTTGAGTGCATTTTCAATTGATGGCTATCAATTTGATGCAGGTCCCAGCTTATTCACCAATCCAGCTTTACTGCACGAACTGTTTGAAGAAGCAGGTGAGCCTATTGAGCAGTACCTGCGTTACCATAAATTACCGCTTGCTTGTAAATATTTCTATGAAGATGGTGTTGAACTAAATGCCTATACCGATGCGAATGCTTTTGCTGCTGAAGCAGAACAGCGTTTAGGAGAGCCTGCAGCAAAAGTGCAGCAATACCTCACTGCGTCTAGTAATTTATATGAGCGTGTTGGTGAGATATTCTTACGTTATTCTCTGCATAAGCGTGCTACGTTGGGCAAGATCAATTGGAAAACTGCTTTATCAGCAGTAAAGCCAAAGCATCTGTTTCGTTCCATGCATCAGGTGAATCAGCAGAGTTTTCAATCGCCACATCTGGTGCAGTTGTTCAACCGCTATGCAACTTACAATGGTAGCAACCCATACAAGGCACCGGGTATGCTCACCTTGATTCCGCATTTGGAACATAATGATGGTACTTTCTATCCAGAAGGAGGCATGATCGCTATCACTAATGTATTGTATCAATTGGCGTTGAAGAAAGGTGTGCAGTTTCATTTTGGCAATGGTGTTGAGCGTATTATCCGAAAGGATAATCATGTAGTAGGCGTGGTGGTATCAGGCGAAAATCATTTTGCTGATGTTGTGCTCAGTAATGTGGATGCGTATTTTACTTATCAATATTTACTGAAAGATGTCAGCGCTGCTAAGAAAGTGTTGAAACAAGAGCGTAGTAGCAGTGCCTTAATTTTTTATTGGGGTATCAAGCGTGAGTTTCCTCAGCTGCACTTGCACAATATTTTTTTCTCGAAAGATTACGCGAAAGAGTTTGCGCATATTTTCCAGCATGGTTGTTTGTATGAAGACCCAACTGTTTATGTCAATATCACTAGCAAGTGTGAGCCCGGTGTACAAGCACCTGCCGGTAAGGAGAATTGGTTTGTGATGGTGAATGTACCTGCTAATAAAGGGCAGGACTGGACAGCATTGAAAGCTAAATGCAGACAGGCGGTGATTGATAAGTTATCCCGCTTATTAAAAGCAGATATTGCTGATTGCATCGAAGTAGAAGAAACGCTGGATCCGGTAACTATAGAATCAAAGACGGGTTCTTATATGGGCTCACTATACGGAACAAGTTCTAATAGTCGCATGGCCGCATTTATGCGTCATCCTAATTTCAGTAAGCGACTGAAGGGATTGTATTTCGCAGGAGGTACTGTGCATCCTGGAGGAGGTATCCCGCTTTGTCTGCAAAGCGCAGCCATTGCTACAGAGATTATTGCACAGGATTATCAAAAGCAACGACATTGATTGCACAGAAGCTTAAATATCAAATTGCTTTATTTCTGGCCATTCTCTTTCATGTGTCTGGTTGTATCGGTATCCTGTTCACGCCTTATAAAGATTGGTTTGTACAAAATACGCCGCTGAATTTATTGCTCATGGTTGCACTACTGATTTGGGTGCAAGAAGAAAAAGACTGGCGTTTCTGGTTGTTTGCCGTGCTGGCTTTTGCAACAGGTATGATTACAGAAATGATTGGTGTGAATACGGGTTTGCTTTTCGGTAATTATGCCTACGGCGAAGTGATGGGCACAAAATTGAATGGTGTACCATTACTTATTGGGGTGAACTGGTTTGTTGTAGTATTCTCTGCAGGTACTATCATGCAGCTAATGCACGATTGGGTGAAAAATCGAGTGGGACCTGATGCATGGAGCGAAAGCAGTATCTGGCAAACAGTATCCCTTTTATTGGATGGTGCTTTGTTGACTACTTTTTTCGACTGGATTATGGAGCCCGTGGCCATGAAGCTCGCCTTCTGGAATTGGAAAGATGCCCAGATTCCCTTCTATAATTATGTCTGCTGGTTTGTGATTAGTTTGCTGCTGCTAGTGGCTTTCCGTTACCTCAAACCTGCGCGTAACAACCAATTCGCACTACATTTGTTAATTATACAAGCTTTGTTTTTCTTGACTTTAAGAACTTATTTATGATATTCTGGTATATCTTTTTAACGCTGTTGACTTTTGCTGTGATGGAAGGTATTACCTGGCTCACACATAAGTATGTGATGCATGGTTTCTTGTGGTATCTACATGAAGATCATCACCAGCCACGTGGGCACCTATTCGAAAAGAATGATGCATTCTTTTTGATCTTCGCTATCCCAAGTTGGCTTTGTATTATGTTGGGTTTACAAAATGAAGTGTATTGGGCAGCATCTATCGGTTTTGGTATTGCCCTTTATGGTTTTGCCTATTTCTTGGTACATGATGTGATCATTCATCAACGATTCAAATGGTTTAGCCGCAGCAATAACCGTTATGTGCGTGCTATTCGTTGGGCACATAAGATGCACCACAAGCATATTGATAAGGAAGATGGAGAAAGTTTCGGTATGCTGATTGTTGCCAAGAAGTATTGGGACAAAGTGCGCCGCGATGAAGCTATGAAACAAGCTGCACAGCATTGATCTGGTGAAGCAATACGACTATATTATTTCAGGAGCGGGCTGTGCCGGATTAAGTCTGGCCATGCGCATGGCTGCTCACCCATTCTTTCAAGATTCCTCTATACTACTTGTTGACCAAAGCTTTCAAAGAAGCAACGATAGAACATGGTGTTTCTGGGAAGCGGGTGAAGGTTTTTTCGAATCCATCGTACACCATCAATGGTCAACACTACGTGTTGCCTCCAAGACAATTGATGTGAGTTCTTCCATTGATCCTTATGCATACAAGATGATTCGTGGCGAGGATTTTTATGCCTATAGTTTGAATGCGCTGCAATCAAAATCGAATATTGAATTACGTGCTGGAAAGATTACTGATTTTGCCGATACTGCTACTGGGGCATTTGTTGTGGTGGATGGTGAAAGATTTGAAGCGAAATATGTGTTCAATTCGGTTTTGCGTACTTCGAGTGAGCAACTGGCTACCGCACAAAACAAGCATCATTTATTGCAACACTTTAAAGGTTGGGTAATTCAAACAGTTGAGCCAGTTTTTGATCCAACCCGTGCTACTTTTATGGATTTCACCGTGTCACAGGAGCATGGCACTACTTTCATGTACGTACTGCCGACTTCTACAACAACCGCATTGGTCGAGTACACCTTATTTACAGAAGAGCTGTTAGAAGATGCGGCCTATGATGGAGCTTTAAAAAATTATATCAGCAATCAATTAGGCATCAATACATACACCGTTGAGCATGTAGAATTTGGTATCATCCCAATGACGAATGCGGATTTTTCTACTAAGCATTCGCGTGTGATCAATCTGGGTGTGGCTGGCGGACATGCCAAGCCTAGTTCAGGTTTTGCTTTTCAGTTTATACAAAGAAGAACAGCTGCTATTACAGCACAATTGGTGAAAGGGGAAGTGCCTAATCAGCGATTGTCTTTGCAGGATAAGAAGTTTCTTTTGTATGATAGCACTTTGTTGCATGTGTTAACGCGCAAGCAAATGGCAGGTGATGCGGTGTTCTCAGCTATTTTCCAGAAAAATCCCATGCAGCGAGTGTTACGTTTCTTGGAAAATCGATCAAGTTTAATAGATGATTTACAGATTATGAGCAGCGTGCCTACGCGAATTTTTATGCCAGCTGCCATCAAAGAAATGTTTGCATGAAAAAGGTCACAATGTATTTGTGACCAAGTAGTCTCGCCCAGAATCGAATGTTTACATTCCGACCGCAAGCGTCGGATGGGACACACCGACCGAAGCGTCGCGTGACTGGGATATGATGAGTTTGAAAAGTAGTCTCGCCCAGAATCGAACTGGGATATCAAGTTCCGGAGACTTGCGTACTATCCATTGTACTACGAGACCAGTGGAACAAAAATAGCCTTACTTTCCAAAGGCGGCAATATTACTGCCAAATATCTTCACGGCTATGGCTAGTAGAATCACGCCAAAGAATTTACGGATGGCGGTGAGTCCACCCTGACCCAAAAATTGCTCAATCCACTTCAACGACTTTAGAACGATGTATACAATTGCCAGATTAATAAGAATGCCAGATAGAATATATGCTTCATCAAAATTGGCTTTTAACGACATAATCGTTGTAAGTGTACCACTACCTGCAATGATGGGAAATGCAATAGGTACAACTGTACCTGTTTTGGCATCATTGTCGCTTTTGAAAATTTCATGACCTAATACCATCTCCAACCCCAATAAAAAAATCACAATAGAACCACCTACGGCAAAGGAGCGAATATCTACACCAAGTATATTCAGGAATGGTTTACCCACGAAGAGAAAGAGAATCATCAAACCGCCTGAAATCAACGTTGCTTGAAAGTTACGGATGCTACCCATCTTCTCTTTCAAAGAGATGAGTAGTGGAATAGAGCCCACAATATCAATTACGGCGAATAGGGTAAAGGTTACTGTGAGTAGTTCATCAATGTTGATTCCCATGTGGTTGATTTGCCCGCAAAATACAAACAAAAAACTCCGCGAATGCGGAGTTGATGATTTGGTCACGATGATCACTTAGAAACGGAGTTGCAGTGTAGCACTGATGGTTCTTGGTCTGGTGCGATAACCATTGAGTTCCAAATACTCCTGATTGAATAAGTTGAATATCGCGGTTTGCAAGCTGGCGTTTTGGTGCAGGTTCCAATTGGCTGAAAGATTGAATAATGTAAATCCGGCAACCGATTGTTTACCCAATGCACCAAAGGGGCCCAGATTACCAACATAGGCTACATCCTGTCTGCTGCCGATGCTACGCATGTCTGCTTGCACCATTAACTTCGTATTGGGTTTGAATCGAAGACTCGCATTTACAATCTGTGCAGGTCTGCGTACTGTTTGATCATTGAGATTACCTGTGATAAAAGCGCCGTTACTATACAGCTGCACGTGATTATTGGCAGTCTTACCACTATTTAGATACGATGGATCAAAATATAGTTTACCATCGTTATTGCTGAAGTTGGTACTGAAGGTCCACTTCGGTCCGAAGAAAATATCTAGGCCAGTTTCAAAGCCGCTGTTCACTTGTTTGCCTGTGTTGAGATAGGTATCACCTCTGTAATCGGCAAAGCCTAAACTGTTAATAGGCTTACTGCCATTCCATAGGTATACATAGTCGATGTAATTATCCACCGTGTTGTGGTAAATCGCCAGTCGGAATTGCATTACATCATCTGCCAATGCTTTGATGCCAATTTCCTTACTCAGACTTTGTTCTGCTTTCAAATCTTTATTGCCGCGAGTAATGCCACTGGTGAAATTGCGTTCAGGTGCATAAGACTGATACAGACTTGGTGCAGTAAATCCTGAAGCAATATTGCCGTAGAGGCTCACATTATCTGTGAAGACAAGCGAAGCGCCCAGCTGGTAATTGAAATATGATCCAAAGCGATTGTTATTGCCTGCTCTGATGCCACCTTCAATCAACAATAGTTGTTTGCCTAAATCAATCTGCCAATTGCTGTTTACGTAAGCAAAAGCTGTATTCATTTTGGCACCAACAGTATCATAGTTGGTCTTAGTACTGAAATTGAATGCATAGTTTACATAGTCGGTACGCACATTCATTTTGTCTTGCACGAATCCTGCGCCTCCAACCAGTTTGAACTTACCTTGCTGATAGTTTAACTGCGCTTCGTTGGTTAGGTTTTGTCCGGTATAAGTGCCATCGAAAATAGTTCTGTCGAATGCAACAGGTGCAATGCTGATCAAAGAAGAATCGTTGAAATCGCGGCGCTCTGTTTTGGTGTAGCCGCCAAATACTTTGATGGATAATTGCTGATTCAATTGTTTGCTGAAGCCATAAGTAAACAAGTCTCTATTGAAACGAAGTGTATGGTTTTCATCATCCCTGAAAGCGCCATTGGCGATATCTGCTATTTGGCGCACACCTCTCCAGGATACATACATATCCCAGTCTTTTCCGGTAAAACCTGTCTTCACTGCATAATCTGATTTGAAGAAATTTTTGGGACGGTTGATGAAGAAGCCTGTTGCAGGCGGTAGCACGCCATTAAAGCCTTTGTTGACGCTGTTCGTGGCTTCGGCTTGAACGTAAAAACCACTTTTCGCTGCATATTGAAGTCCACCCTGTGTGTTCCAGAAAGAAGTGTTTTTGCCGAAACTGCCAACAGTATTGTTCAGCATCCCATGAAGTCCAAGTTTGGTTGGTTTGCGTGTGATGATATTCACTACGCCGCCAACAGCCGAGTTGCCATACAGTGTGCCCTGTGCGCCGCGTACAATTTCAACGCGGTCTACATTATTGAGCGATACCTCTGCAAAGTCCAAACCATTATCTGGCGTAGATGCGTCACTCAACTTGATTCCATCAATCATGATGAGGTTTTGGCGGTTGTCTGCGCCTCGAATAAACAAGGTTTGCAGCGAGCCTGGTACTTGAAAAGTGCCCGGAACAAAAATGCCTTCTGTCTTTTGCAATAGATCGGCCAAGTTTTGGTAGGACTGTTCTTTGATGTCTTTGTTGCTAATCAGCGAAACGCTTCTCGGTGTGTTGAGAATCGATTGAGCGCTACGCGTAGCAGTTACAGTAACTGCTTTTAGTTCATGAATGGTACTGTCTTTTTGTGCTGAGACAGTAGTGGTGCCCATCAATAGGGCGGTGAAGATGTTTTTGATGCTCATAAACAATCTTTTGTGGTGATTGAATACAAGCTTTCAGATCAAATAGTAACAGACATGAAACGGCTTCTGCAGTAAGACGAATCAGATCCATCGCTTTTCTCCCGAAAGCTCAAGATATTGCCGGATCTGGCAGGTCTTCTGGCTTGTCCGTCACCCAAACATCCTTCCCATTCAATTGAACAGTGGATTGTGTGGTTTGGGTCAGGGCCTTGCGGCCTGGACTTACAGCTACGGGGATAGCGCCGGATT
>JACCDH010545646.1_pt1 | contig 68312 bp, 62 predicted proteins | sample 7442481 | NCBI WGS metagenome assembly JACCDH01 (sample SAMN15323433, study PRJNA562643) | freshwater metagenome | isolation source: river surface water | place: USA:Blue River Watershed | collected 2017-08-15 | reverse complement strand
TATTTTCTGCTGGTGGTAGCACTTCTTTAGAGTGGGCGCCACAATATGCAGCAGCTGGCATTCGAGTGATTGACAATTCATCTGCATGGAGAATGGATCCAACAAAAAAATTAGTAGTGCCAGAAGTAAATGCTGCTGTACTTACTAGTGAAGATTATATCATAGCTAATCCCAATTGCTCTACCATACAGATGGTGGTTGCACTTCAGCCATTACACTTAAAATATAAAATTAAGCGCGTAGTAGTTAGTACTTATCAAAGCGTTACGGGTACAGGTAAAAAAGCAGTTGATCAATTGTTTAATGAGCGCAAAGGCGTAGAAGGAGAAATGGCTTATAAATATCCAATCGATTTAAATGTGATTCCTCAAATTGACGTGTTCTTAGAAAACGGCTATACTAAGGAAGAAATGAAAATGGTATTAGAGACCAATAAAATTATGCAAGACCATTCAATACGTGTAACCGCAACAACAGTGCGTATTCCAGTGGTTGGTGGTCATAGTGAGAGCGTGAATATTGAATTTGAAAATGATTTTACTGTTGAAGAAGTAAAAGAATTATTGGCTGCTGCTCCTGGTGTAATTGTTCAAGACGATTTGCCGAATCAAATTTATCCAATGCCTTTGTGGGCGCATGAAAAAGATGAAGTATTTGTAGGTCGTATCAGAAGAGATGAATCGCAAGAGAAGACATTAAATATGTGGATTGTGAGCGATAATCTTAGAAAGGGTGCCGCAACCAATGCAGTGCAAATTGCAGAGTATATGTTGGCAAAAGGATTATTGTAATTCATAAACATAAAGATGGGAATACATCGATTGATCCTATGGCTGTTCATAATTGTTTGCATTGGATGCGGACAAAAATTGTACTTACCTAATGATCAATCATACATATCTCAAAAAACAGGCGAACAATTCTATTTGGAAGCAATGCGTATGCAGTGGAAGCAACGTGATTCATTTGCTGTGAAAGAAATACTAGCAGGAAATATTCCAAAATTTTTGTTGAAACTAGTGCCTGTAGAGGTATCTGCATTGGATTCCACTACAGGAAAGGTGAATCGGGCAACCTATTATGTAATGCCCGATTACCTTAGTGTAGGAGACAATAATAATTGGGCCAGAGTACCACTTACACCTTTAGCGGCTCAATTGATCGCTGATAGTTTGCATTGTTTTTTGCCAACTCGTAAAATGGTAAATGATATTTATGCCAATGCGTTGGTAAAACTAGCTCCAGTGCCCATGTATATTCATCGCGATAGTACTGTAACCATGTGGCAGCATCATTTAATTATTGAAGGACAGCGCAAACAACAGAAGGGATTGATTGCTGGTATAAAAAAAGATGTGGTCATAAGCGATTTACTCACAAGGTCTACTAAAACAAATCGAGTGGCTATTTATGGCTGGCACCAACTTGATGGTAAACCTATTCAACCCTTGTATACGGGACATGTTAACTGGTATGCCGATTACAGTCATGGCATAAGATTGATCCATCGAAAAATGAAGGTAAATGGGAAATGGATGGATTACGCAAAAGTAATGGAGCACCCCATTCTTAAAAGACTCTTAACCGATGAGTTGGTGGGTGATGTAATTCGATATTGAATAATTTAATAAATTGAGTGCAATAATTTTTTAATGAAAGCAATTGTATATTTTGGTTTATTGACTTCAACAATAAGCTGTACTGCGCTAGAAAATAAACAAATAGAAACAAAAGTTGATACTGTTTTGATTAAAGCGCCAACTGTATCCGAAGCGCGGGAAAACCCCTCTAAAAAACCAGTTGCTACTTATGCAGTCCCTATTGATGATGGAATGGGTAATGCCAATAATTGGAAATTTGCAGTGAATATTTTTGAAACCATGAAAACCTTTGAATACAAGGTTCAAATTGAGTACAAAGAAATTAAGGCTACTGAAAAAATAACCATCCCCAATTTTGGTATGCTGCCTAATGTTTCCATAAAGCCTGGAAAAGCTTCACTAGACTGCATAATCGGCTTTGGTGATAAACAAGGAGTTTTCAAAGACTATATACAAGTGAGCGTTAAAAATGAGCAGTTGAAATTTAAGAAAATCAAAAGCTATGCTGTTTATAAGTATCGAACGCCTGTAAAATAAGGAGTTCAATTAATCTTCCATTGCTCTATTTAAAAACCGCAACAAGGGTTGCATGGCAGCAAAACAACTGACGATTTTCTTAATTAATTTCTTGTCAGTTAATTCTTCATCGGTTACTGGAACAGCAACAATAAAGTTTTTCAGTTTAATATACTCAATTGCGGGGTTGTCTTTTTCATAACCCTTTGGCTCTCTTATTAAAGACATACCTTCCTCTTTGGATAGGTCTCCAAATAATTTTTTAAATACTTTATTTTCTAAAATGCTTTTGAACTCCTCCCAATTATAGTCAATTTCTTGTCTTACTTTTTTTATTTGATTGGGTTCGCCACCATATAAGCCGCCCCCAATAAAGCTTTTGCCTCCTGGTTCACAATGAAAATAATAACCAGCAAGCCAAGACTTTTTTCCTCCCTTTACAAAATAGGCAGCCATATTATTTTTATATGGGTCTTTGTTTTTACTGAATCGAACATCTCTATTGATTCTGAAAATGCAATCCTTATAAGTAAGCAAGCTTAAGTCTTCGTCAAATTGACCGGTATTCGCTAAAATTTGATTGACCAACTCAATAAAATTTTCTTTTGCTGCATCATATTCATCACGATGTTGGTTAAACCATTCTCTGGAATTATTCTTTTTTAATTTGGTTAAGAATTGAAGGGTCTTGGGCGCTAACATTTCTAAGGGTTAATGAGGTTGATGAATTCTTGTTCAGTAATAATTTTAATCGTGTTTATTTTTTTAGCTTTTTCTAGTTTGCTTCCAGCATCTGCTCCCACTACCAGGTAGTTTAATTTGCTGCTTACACCACCTAATATACTTCCGCCCGCCGCTTCAACCATTGCTTCTGCTTGAGACCTTTTTAATTGCTCTAATGTTCCTGTAAATAGAAAACTTTGTCCTATTAAGTTTCCACTACTATTTATTTCTTTTTTACTGTTTTCTAATTGCAATCCTAGTTCTGCTAATTCATGCAGCATGGCCATATTTTGTGGGTTTCCAAAAAAGCCTTGAATACTCTTTGCTACTTTGGTTCCCACGTCTTCCAACTGTAACAGTTCTTCTTCCGATTTGTTGCCAAATTCAAATAAATGTGATACCGCATTGGCTAAGGTTTTAGCAGTTGTTTCACCCACAAAGCGAATACCCAATGCATAAATTAATCTATATAGTGGTTGTTGTTTACTTGCTTCTATAGCTATCTGTAAATTTTCAATCGATTTTTTTCCAAAGCCTTCAAGTTGAGTAAGCCTGTTAAAATTTAATCGGTATATACTAGGAATATCTTTGATCAAACCCATTTCATAAAACTTCCGAATATTGGCTTCTCCAAAACTTTTGATGTCCATAGCGTCTTTGCTCACAAAATGGATCATTTTTTCTACTACCTGTGCAGTGCATTCAATATTAATGCATCGCCAAACAGCTTCTCCTTCTTCTTTAAACAATTCACTATTACATACTGGACAATTCTTGGGGAATACAATGGCCATTTCATCCCCCTTTCTTAAATCAGGTAAACTTTTTACAATCTGCGGAATTACATCACCAGCTCTTTCAATTAATACCTGGTCTCCTTTTTTAAGATCTTTTTGCTGAATATAATCTTCATTGTGAATGGATATACTAGAGACTGTAACGCCACCCAAGAAAACTGGTTTTAATTTGGCAACTGGGGTTACTGCACCTGTTCTTCCTACTTGAAATTCAACGTCTAATAATGTGGTGGTAGCTTGCCTTGCTTTAAATTTGAATGCGATGGCCCATCTTGGATGATGTGAAGTCATCCCCATTTTTTCTTGTTGCTGTATATCATTCACTTTAATCACCATTCCATCAATTTCATAAGGCAATTCATCCCTTTTTAATTCATACGCTAAGCAATAATCAATGACTCCTTGAATACCTTTTACTACTTTCTTTTCTTCTTTGGGCGACCTAAAACCCATATCCCATAAGAGGTCTAAGCTACCTGCGTGGCTATTTAGTTCGGGGGTATGCGTTGCTGTTTGATGGGTTACATAACTTACATGATACAAGAATGCATCTAAATTTCGCTCAGCAACTTCTTTTGGATCTTTCATTCTAAGACTCCCTGAAGCTGCGTTTCTTGGATTAGCTAAACTAGGTAAACCTTGATTGGCTAATTTTTGGTTGTATTTTTCAAATGCAGCTTTGCTTAAAATGACTTCCCCCCTTATTTCAATTTGTTGAATGCCTTTACTAGAGAAAGGAGCAGACAAAGGGATCGATTTTATCTGTCGAATATTTTGGGTAATATTTTCACCTTCCACACCATCTCCACGAGTGATTGCTTTTACCAATAAATCATTCTCATAAATCAAGGAAATACTTGCGCCGTCAAACTTTGGTTCAACGCAATATTCTATTTCATTTTCTTTCGTTAATTCTCTTGCTTTTCTGTCAAAATCAATGAGGTCTTCAGCATTGTAGCTATTGTCTAAACTAAGCATTGGAACCAGGTGTGGGGTTGTTTCAAAGCCCTGGTTTAAGCTATTCCCAACCCGTTGAGATGGAGAGTCTGGGGTAATTAGTTCGGGATGGGCATGTTCAATTTGAATCAGTTGCTGGTATAGTTGGTCGTACTCATAATCTGATATAAGTGGGTCATTTAATACGTAGTAACGATGCTCGTGAAACTTTAGGAGGTTCTTTAATTCATCAATCTTTTCTGCGTTATACATAAATGGTTCTTGAGCTGTAAAGATAGAAATTACCACACAACCCTTAACTTTGTGTATTAACGACGCAATTGCCGGAGTATACTCCAAATGTAAGGCCATATGAAGAAAAATTCCGTAAAAGCGGTACATCACTTAGTGGATACCTATCCCAAAGTGCCGCTTACTGTAGACTGTGTCATTTTTGGCTTTGAAGAAAGCAAGCTAAAAGTGTTGTTGATCAAGAGTGATTTAGCTTTTTTTCAAGGTAAACTTTCTTTATTAGGAGATTTTGTCAAAAACAATGAAGACTTAGACGATGCCGCTTATCGTATTCTAAAAGAGCGAACTGGCATGAATAATGTCTTTTTAGACCAGGTGAAAGTTTTTGGAAAACCAGATAGACATCCTGGTGGTAGAGTAATAACGATTGCATACTGTTCTTTATTAAATATTCAGCACCACGCGCTGAATATTCATGAAAATGAATTAGACTGGTATGATTATGAAAACTTAAAAGAAATGGCTTTCGACCATTTAGAAATTGTGGAAGAGTGTCATAGTTGGCTGCAAAAAAGAATTCAAGAACACCCATTAGGCTTTAATTTATTGCCTGATAAATTTTCGTTAAGAGAGCTGCAAAATTTATACGAAGCCATTTTAGGAATTTCTCTAGATAGAAGAAATTTCAGGAAAAAGTTCGCATCAATGGATTTATTAATTGATACGAATGAGATGGAGCAAGACGTATCTCATAGACCTGGGAAACTCTATCAATTTAATTTCGATAAATACGAAAAAAAGAAGCGTAAGTGGATTGGGATTGATTTTTAGTATTTCTGCCAATGTTCCTTTACTTTTACTCAAACACTATAGTATGCTATATTCAATGACTGGTTACGGCAGAGCAGAACAATCCATTGGCGATAAGAATTTTTTAATTGAAATCAAATCATTGAATGGTAAACAATTTGATTTAAGGTTGAATATTCCTTCTTTGTTAAAACCTTATGAGTTTGAAGTACGCAATAATTTAAACGAGGGATTACAAAGGGGTAGTGTTGAATGCAATATTTCCATTAAAATGAATGGCGCTAGTAAGCCAGTTACGATTAATACAGATTTAGCAAAAGCTTATTTTCAACCCGTTGCTCAATTAGCCAATGAGTTGGGATTAGAAACTGGGGATATTTTAAGTACTATCCTAAAATTGCCTGATGTAATTACCCCTTCTACAGAGATGCTTACAGAAGATGAATGGGTTAGTTTTGAGAAGTTATTAAAAGAAGCCATTGCTCAGTTAAATAATCATAGAAGAGAAGAAGGTAAATCTATAGAAGCAGATTTGTTGGTTAGACTCAATAATATAGAAACGCAACAAGCACTAATCACAACATTAGAACCACTCAGAAGAACAAAGATTAGAGAAGGTTTGATGAAAGTATTAGAAGAGAATGTGGGAAAAGAAAATTATGATCCTAACAGGCTTGAACAAGAGCTCATCTACTATATTGAAAAAATTGATATCAGCGAGGAACAGGTTCGATTAAATAACCATTGTGCATATTTTAGAACTATTTTAGCTGAAGAAGGCATATCAAAGGGAAAAAAACTCTCTTTTATCTTACAAGAATTTGGTCGTGAAATAAATACTACTGGTTCCAAAGCATATGATGCCAATATGCAAAAGGCGGTCATTTTGATGAAAGATGAACTGGAGAAAGCCAAAGAGCAGATCTTGAATGTTCTTTAATAATGACTGCTTATGTATCTTTACTAAAATAATTCATGTGAGAATTTGTATTGGTATTTTCTTGTCTTTGTTGATTTTATCAAGCTGTGAATCAAATGGTGTTTTTGAAAAGACAGCATTCTTTCCCGAACATAGTTGGGAATCAACCAATAAACCTTTTTTCAAATTTACGATTACAGACACGGTTTCATTGTACCATATTTATGCTGTGGTTCGTCATGAAGACGCCTATAGATATAATAATTTATGGGTAAAATTTACGACTCAATCACCTGGAGATACTGCAAAGACTCAGCTGCTAAACCTCAGATTGGCAGATAATAAGAAAGGTTGGCAAGGGGTAGGAATGGACGATATTTTTGATCATAGAATTAGAATTACACAAGCCCCTTTAAAGTTAAGAGCAGGAAATTACAGCTTTGGTATTCAACAAGCTATGCGAGAAGATCCACTTCCACATATTTTAAATGCAGGAATTCGCGTAGAAAAAATTGCTAAATGAATTCGCTTAAACCACCCAAATTAGCTGTAGTAACTTTTGTTTATTGGTTTCTATTGTTATATATGATTGCTGCATTAGCATGGTGGTTTATTGCATTAGAAAAACAGAATAGTGTAATGACTGCTATTCGTGTATCAGAACTCTTAAAAGATGATCCTCTTTATATTGCTAAATTAACTTCTATTCAAGAAATGAGCAATCGAAAAACTGCTCAATATATTGGAGAGGGAATTACGTTTTTAGCATTAATATTAGTTGGTGCAGTGTATGTATACAGAGCAACTAGGCGGCAATTAAAATTTTCTGCTCAGCAACAAAATTTCATGATGGCAATCACACATGAATTAAAAACCCCCATCGCTGTAGCGCAACTCAATTTAGAAACATTACAAAAAAGGAAACTGGAAGAAGATAAACAGCAGAAGTTAATTGCAAATACTTTACAGGAAGCGAATCGGCTTAATACTTTGTGTAATAATATTCTTTTTACTTCTCAGCTTGATGCAGGTGGTTATTCTGTAAGCTTTCAAGAACTGAACCTAACCGATATAGTTGAAACTTGCGTAGACGATTGTAAAAGCCGATTTCCTGAAAGAATCATAACGGAGACTATTGAGGAAAATAGAATCATGCAAGGTGATCCTTTTTTGCTGCAAATGTTGGTGAATAATCTTTTAGAAAATGCACTTAAATATTCTCCCAAGCACTTACCCATTCATGTTTCACTGTCTTTTTCGGCAAATAAAACGGTATTATCAATAGCAGATTTGGGGCAGGGTATTGCTGATCAGGAAAAGAAAAAAGTATTTGATAAATTTTATAGAAGCGGAAGTGAGAATACCCGAAAAGCACAGGGAACTGGGTTGGGGCTTTATTTGTGTAAAAAAATAGCGGAAACCCATAATGGCTACATTTCTGTGACAGATAATCAGCCAAACGGGAGTATTTTTACGGTACTATTCAAATAACAATAATGACAGCCGATAAAGCCAATATACTTGTGGTAGAAGATGAACTTAATTTGCATGAAGCACTTAAGTTGAACTTGGAAATGGAAGGCTATGAAGTCACTTCTGCCTATGATGGAAATGAGGCCCTTAAGAAAGTAGAAAATGCTTATTTCGATTTAATCATTATGGACGTGATGCTGCCAGAATTAGACGGTATTAGTGTTACTGAAAGTATTCGGGTTCACAACAATGAAGTTCCTATTCTCATGCTAAGTGCTAAAAATGCACCAGCAGATAAAGTACTGGGTTTAAAAAAAGGAGCCGACGATTATTTAACCAAACCCTTTAATCTGGATGAATTATTGATTAGGGTAGCTAAATTAATCGAGAAAAATAAACGGTTACAAGTAAAAGAATCAATTGGGGATCATTATCAGTTTGGCAAAAACTTAATAGACTTTAAAGCACAAGATGCCATCACTTGGAATGGATTAAAGATTGATTTGAGTAAGAAAGAAGCCATGTTACTCAAGCTTTTAATAGAGAATAAAGGAGAAGTGGTGACAAGAGAAAAAATTCTGCAAGTTGTCTGGGGATACAATGTTTATCCAACCACTCGAACAATAGACAATTTCATTTTAAGCTTCCGAAAATATTTTGAAGAAGACAGTCGCAATCCGGTTTACTTTCATTCTGTTAGAGGAGTAGGATATAAATACACCGACTAATCCTTAATGGCAATAATTTGAGTTACTTATTCGTTATGATGGGTACAAAAACCTGCCCATGTCGCTAGCGTCTCTACTTGATTTTCTTGAACCCATTAACCTTGCTGAAATTTCCAATGATGAGGGTTTTAAAGATACCCAAATTGGCAAACATATTTTGGTGCATGAAGAAGAACTGCCAGATATCACCCATGCCGATTTAGTAATAGTAGGCTGTGGTGAAATGCGCGGAATGGGCATGCAATACACCAATACAGATGCCCCCAATAAAGTGAGGGAACAGTTTTACAAATTGTATTACTGGCATACAGAAGTTACTGTGGCCGATTTAGGGAATATCAAAATTGGCGCAAGTTTGCCAGATAGTTATGCTGCCGTAAGAATGGTAGTGAGCGAGTTATTGCTGATGGGTAAAAAAGTATTGATTTTAGGAGGTTCTCATGATATCACAACTCCGCAATATGCTTCCTATGGCGCGCTGAACAAAATCATTGATGCAGTTACTATTGATGCAAGGATCAACTTAGATATGGATAGTTTAGAGCCTGCAGATCTATTTTTGGTAGATATGTTTACAGGAATTCCCAATCACTTAAGACATTATACGCATATGGCTTTTCAAAGCTATTTCATGCATCCCAATATGCTAGAAACCATTAATAAGTTAGGATTTGATTGTTATAGGGTAGGTAGGGTTAAAGAAGCTATTGAAGAAATGGAACCAGCAATTAGAAACAGTGAGTTAGTGAGTTTTGATATTGAAGCCATACAATATGCACATGCACCTGCTAATAGGGTTACTCCGAATGGATTAAATGGAGAAGAGGCCTGCACCTTAATGCAATATGCTGGCATGAGCAGTATTTGTAATTCAATTGGAATTTATGGGTATAATGTTGCCAACGATTCCCATGAAATGACTGCCATTCAACAAGCCCATATGATTTGGTATATCATTGATGGTATTCATAGAGGCAAGCAGGAAGCTGAATTAGAGAATAAGTCTGAGTTTAATGAATTTACTATGGCATTTGCGGAAGTAGAAACTTCTTTTTTACAGAGTAAGCGAACAGGTAGATGGTGGATGCAATTACATGATGGCAAATATGTAGCTTGCAGTTACAAAGATTATATGATCGCTTGTAACAATGATATACCAGAACGTTGGTTACGCGCGGTTGAACGCAGTTAATAAATACCTTATGCAAAAATTTCTCTATTTCGCTTGCTTGCTTTTTTTTGCCAGTTCTTGTAAAGTGCAGCAATCAGGTCGTAAGGGTTCAACAATAAATCAGCCATCAAAAGTTCAGCCATTCAACACGATTGAACAACAGGCTAAATCCATTATTTTAGATAAGCCAGAATTACTACCTGCCCATGTTGGAATCAGTTTGTTTGATCCCTCTACAGGAAAGTATCTATACAATTATCAATCAGAAAAATATTTTATTCCGGCAAGTAATACCAAAATATTTACCTGCTATGCTGCAATGAAAAACCTAGGAGACAGTATTGTTGCATTTGAGTATTTACCTGATGAAGACAATATAGCACTTCGGTTCACAGGAGACCCTAGTTTTTTGCATCCAGATTTTGAAGAACAGCGTGCCTATGATTTTTTAAAAGCAAACGCACCCAAAATAACGGTAGTAGCGCCAAGATATAATGCTACAGCATTTGGGAATGGATGGGCATGGAATGATTATGATGCAGATTATTCTCCCGAAAGATCTCCCATGCCTATTTATGGCAACCTGGTTTATTTTGGAAAAAAAGGGAATCGCATTACCGTTACTCCTAAAGCATTTAAAGATTCCTTGGTTATTTTTTCAAGTACAGAAGATGGACGATACACAATCGCCCGTGAAAAAGACCAGAATAGTTTTACTGTAGTAAAGAGTAATCGTCTATTTAATGGAACAGCTATACCCTTTACTGTTAAAAAAGAAATGGATCAGTTAATGATTCCATTATTAGAAGACACGTTGAATCGTGTACTCAACTATGCCAATGCAGTTGTGGTGGCTATTGATCAACCCAACTGGAAAAAATTCTATTCACAACCAACAGATAGTTTACTTAAAATAATGATGCATCGGAGCGATAACTTTTTTGCAGAGCAAACACTGCTTATGGTAGGGAATGCAAAAATTGGTACAATGGATGATGCAAAAATTATTGATACGTTATTGAAATCGGATATGATGGGAATGCCGCATAAGCCACGATGGGTAGATGGTAGCGGATTGAGCAGGTACAATATGATGACCCCTCAAGATTTTATTTGGGTATTAAATAAAATGAAAAAAGAACAGCCTTGGGAAAGAATTAAAACCATTTTTCCAACTGGAGATGCGGGTACACTGGGTGGTTTGTATAAGGGCTATGAAAATAAAATATTTGCCAAAACTGGAACGCTTACTGGGCATGTAGCTTTAAGTGGATTTATCATTACCAATCAGGGGAAAGAATTGATTTTTTCTATTATGGTTAACGCGCATCAATCTGCAGCTGGTACCATTCGAAAATATATGGAGCAATTTTTAACAACCGTAATGAACGAAAATTAATTAACGCTCAAACAACTGCTCCAAGTAATTTCCCTTGTATTCAATATAAGTTGGTTTGCCTGTTGGGGTAATATTTGGTGTATTGCATTCAAATAAAGCATCCACTAAGCCAGCCATCTCTTTTTGATCAAGAGTGATACCCGTTTTGATGGATTGTTGTTTAGCCATGCAGCGAACCAGTTTTTCTTTTTTACTAAAATTGATATCACTATTGAAATGCTTGAATTGTTCTATCAACATTTCAATGGCATGTTTTTCGTTGCCAACAACAATATCAGCTGGGGTTCCTTGAATTACAAATTGCTGTTGTTCATCTAATTCAATTTGGTATCCAATTAATTGAAGATCGGGTAATAACTCTTGTAACAATACGCTATCTGAAGCGGCCAATTCTAATGGAATAGGGAATAAACTTTTTTGAGTAGGCGCTTGTTTAGAATGAACTGCTTGACTGTACTTTTCGTACAATACTCTTTCATGAGCCAGTTGTTGGTGAACCAATAAAAAACCAGTTTGAGTAGTAGCAATAATATAGGTTTGTTGCAATTGTAAATACTGTTGTATTTGAGGAATAGACAATAACCTTCCACCAGTGTATTCCTCTGCTAATGCTGGTTCACTTGAATAGCCTCCAATCGTTCCAGTAGTATCTGTTTGTTCGCTTGGTTTAAAAAAATCTTTCCAACTTTTTAATTCAGATTTTGGTGTGGGTTCAATAAAATGCGCTTGGTGTTTTTGTGAAAATGTTTTGTATAAGCTAGAAGATACTGCAGCTTCCTGATCATTTCTGGTAAATGGCTTACTCACTGCATCTAATCCCTGTATATCTGCATTCAATGAAAAATCTAATGAAGGCGCAATGCTAAATTGTGCCAATGCATGTTTAACAGCTGCTTGTACAAATGCATAGATTATTTTTTCATCTTCAAACTTAATTTCTTGTTTGGTTGGATGAACATTGATATCTATTTGAGTTGGATCTAAATCAATGTATAATACATAGCTGGGGAAACTGTCTTTTGCAATCATACCCTCAAAAGCTGCGTTCACTGCATGATTAAGATAAGCGCTTTTGATGAATCGGTTGTTTACAAAAAAGTATTGGTCTCCTCTTGTTTTCCTGGCTGTTTCTGGCTTTCCAATAAATCCAGTAATATTCATGTAGTCGGTTTCTTCTAAAACATTAACCAACTTTGCATTGTAACTGTTCCCTAAAATTTGAACGATTCTTTGTTTATGACTCCCTGCTTCTAAATGATATACTTCTTGGCCATTGCTATTTAAAGAGAAAAATATTTCAGGATAAGCCATGGCAACCCGAATGAACTCATCCATGATATGCCGCATTTCAGCAGCATTACTCTTTAAAAAATTTCTTCTTGCAGGTACATTGAAGAACAAATTTTTCATACTGATGCTGGTCCCTTCTGGCGCAACGCATGCTTCTTGCTGAATAATTTTACTATTCTCAACTTCTACCAATGTTCCCAATTCATCTTCTGCTCTTTTCGTTTTTAATTCTACTTGGGCAACCGCAGCAATGGAAGCCAGCGCTTCTCCTCTAAAACCCATTGTTTTGATTTTGAATAAATCATCAATATGGCTGATTTTGCTGGTTGCATGTCTTTCAAATGCCATTCTAGCATCTTCGGCACTCATGCCTTTTCCATTATCAATTACTTGAATCAAGGCCTTACCAGCATCGTTCACCAATAATTTGATTTTGGTGGCGCCAGCATCCACTGCATTTTCTAACAATTCTTTAACCGCGCTTGCAGGTCTTTGAATAACTTCTCCTGCCGCTATTTGGTTGGCTATATGATCGGGTAATAAATGAATGATATTGCTCACAATTAAAAACTTTCTACGCTACTGTTCTAATGAATAAAAGTTTGTAAAAATAAGATTCCTACTCCATCTACAAGGAAGAGTTAAGTAAATTTGCACTCAAATTAATTGAATATGCATCCAAAAGCCGATATACAGAAGATTCCACGCAAATTATTACCTGCTAATTATATTGTAACAGATTGGAATGGATTGGAGCCCTATTTCAAGGAATTGAGTGAGCGAACAATAACAAATAAGGCTGAATTAGAACAATGGTTGACTCATTTAAGCGAATTAGAAGCAGTAGTTAGCGAAGATGCATGTTGGAGACAAATTAAAATGACTTGTGATACCACCGATAAAAGTTTAGAAGAAGCATTTACCTATTTCTGCATGGAAATTCAGCCTAAGCTGCAACAATATGCCGATGCCCTCAACAAAAAACTAGTGAATTGTCCATTCACAGCAGAATTAGATCAAGCTGCATATCATACTTATTTACGCTCGGTTAAAAAAAGTATTGAATTATTTAGGGAAGAAAATATTCCCATTTTAGCAGAGTTGAGTGTTTTACAACAACAATATGGGGCTATTGCCGGTAAAATGACTGTAGAAGTAGAAGGTAAAGAATATACTTTGCAACAAGCTGCTAAGTTTTTGGAAAGCAGTGATCGAAAAATTAGAGAAGCGGTTTATTATAAAATTCAGGAAAGAAGAAAACAAGATGAACAACCCATGCATGAACTGTACAGTTCATTAATTGCAAAGCGTCATCAAATAGCGATCAATGCTGGCTTTGAAAATTACCGTGATTATAAATTTAAAGAGCTGGGCAGATTTGATTATACCAAAGAAGACTGTTTCCAATTTCATGAGGCAGTAAAGCAATACGTGCTTCCTTTAGTGAATGAAATATATGATCGAAAAAAACAAAAACTACAGTTAGATACCCTAAAACCATGGGATACGGAAGCAGAACCCGCTGGTACTGCACCTTTAAAGCCATTTACTACCGGAGAAGAATTGTACGAGAAAACAGTCAAATGTTTTGATCAGCTCAATCCATTTTTTGCGGATTGTTTGCGCAAGATGAAAGAGCTGAATCATTTTGATTTAGAAAGCAGAAAAGGCAAAGCACCCGGTGGATACAATTGTCCCTTGGCAGAAAGTGGAGCGCCATTTATTTTTATGAATGCTGCCGGTCAAATGAGTGATGTAACTACTATGGTACACGAAGGAGGTCATGCAGTTCACTCTTTCTTGGCGCATCCGCTTAAGCTGTCTGCTTTTAAAGAGTATCCAATGGAAATTGCCGAAGTGGCTAGTATGGCAATGGAATTGTTTAGCATGGATCATTGGCAGGCATTTTTTGACAATGCGGCCGATTTAAAAAGAGCCAAAGAGCATCAATTAGAAAGAACCATTACCATTTTTCCATGGATTGCCATCATAGACCAATTTCAACATTGGGTATATGAGCATCCACAACATAGTGTAGATGAAAGAACCAACGAATGGATGCGCATATTAAATGAATTCTCTACCAGCAGCATTGATTATACTGGTTTAGATGAATTTAGAAAAATTGGATGGCAAAGACAGTTGCACTTATTTGAAGTACCCTTCTATTATATTGAATATGGCATTGCTCAATTAGGCGCAATTGGATTATGGATGCAGTACAAACAAAATCCAAATCAAGCTTTAGAAAACTATATGAATGCATTGAGCCTAGGTGGTACCAAAACCTTGCCTGAACTGTATAAAGCAGCTGGGTTAGAATTTAATCTAACACCAGCTTATATTAAAACTTTAATGGAATTTGTGAAGACCGAAATGGATCAACTTAAATAAAACCGGTTTATTCAGGTTTAGGTCCATTGGATGGATGATTGCCTTGAGCCGGTCTTGGTGGTCTATTTGGTTGAGGCCCTCTAGGTCCACGTGGTTGTTGCGGATTATTTTGCTGCGGTCTACGTGGGCCTTGATTTGGACCCTGATTAGGTCCTTGTCCTTGTTGAGGAGGTCTATTTGGACCACGCTGAGGGCCATTCCCTTGTGGTCTATTTTGTTGGGGCCCACTTTGATTGCTTCTTTGTTGATCTCTTCTTCTTCTATCGTTTTTCTCCAACGACTTCAAACTGATTTGACCAACCAATTCAACAAATGCTGGTTCCGCTTCTTTTTGTTTGCTGTTTACAATTTCAACTGCTTGTAATTCATCTACGCGCTGTCCTTGTTTATTCAAACGTTTTATTTCTTTAACTCGATCAATGGTTAAAGGATAATGCTTGGTATTATTGGGAAGGATATACCACATTAAGTTTTTGAAAATATCTTTTTTGATCAAGTGCGCAGTCCCCATTGCAGTATCTAAAGTATCTGCATAATCAGGGAATTGTTGCAAAGCGTCTAAATAAGTATCTAACTCATAATTTAAACAGCATTTCAATCTACCACACTGACCACTCAATTTAGTTTGATTGATAGAAAGATTCTGGTAACGAGCTGCAGTGGTATTAACGCTTTTGAAATCATTTAACCAAGTACTGCAACAAAGTTCTCTACCACATGAACCAATCCCACCAAGTTTAGCCGCTTCCTGACGAATTCCAATTTGCCTCATTTCAACCTTAATTTTAAAGTCGCTGGCAAATATTTTAATCATTTCACGAAAGTCTACTCTATCATCGGCAGTATAAAAGAAAGTACCTTTTTTACCATCCGCTTGAATTTCTACTTCACTCAGTTTCATTTGTAAATTCAAACTACGAGCAATCGTGCGGCTTCTGGCCAGTATTTCTTTTTCTCTGCTTTTACTAATTTCAAAACTTTCAATATCTCTATCGGTGCTTTTGCGAAGAATCTTTTTGATTTCAGGGCTGAACTCATCCACCTGTTTTTTCTTCAATTGCATGCGAACCAATTCGCCAGTAAGACTTACTTCACCCACATCAAAACCACTCACACCTTCAACGGTCACGTATTCACCTTTCTCTAAATATTGTAAAGTCGTATTTCTAAAAAATTCTTTTCTGCTGCCTTGTTTAAAGCTTACTTCAACAATTCTGCAATTGCTTTCAGGGTCACTAAAAGGCAAATTCATTAACCAATCGTGCACGTTTAAACGATTACATCCACCCGTGCTGCAGCCTCCGTTACTTTTACAACCATTTGGCTTCCCCGTTCCACAAGATCCACATCCCATATATATATAATAATAAGAAGTTCTTTAATATGTACCTATTTACTCAAAATTAGGGTTTTGTTCTGAATGATATGGTATAGTTTAATAGTGAGTGCCTGAAACAGCATTTTAGCGTGGGCATTGCGTTCTATATAGTAAGCAGCTTTATCTAGCTCTTCAATGATGCATTCTTGTTGGCTTACGGAAGCAATTTTATTGAGCCTTTTTGCAAAGTCCTTTTCAGGTTCTCCCAATTTAACTAGGTCTTCACCAATTACCCTAATACGAATACTTTGCTCTAAAAGATGATTAAAGTAACGCAAAAACTGTTTTTGTTTTTCTCTTCCGAGCCTACTGATTTCATCAATAAATTTGAGTTGAGCAGCAGGACCAGATTTAAGCATTGCATTCAACCACTCTCTAAGTAAAGACTGCCAATCTTCATCGGCATGCTGTAATAATTGTAAAGCTTCTCTATAGTTGCCTTCGCAAATTCCAGTGATTTGTCTTGCAGTTTCTTCACTTGCTTTTGCACGCTCAATTAAAGCTTGTTCAATGTCTTTGTCTTCTAAAGCAGGAATGCGAACCAATTGACATCTACTTAAAATAGTAGCCAACATTTGTTCTTCGTTTTCCGCAACCAATAAAAAAATTGTATTAGGTGGAGGCTCTTCAATTAGTTTCAATAATTTGTTTCCTTCTTTGCCTAAGTATTCAGGCATCCATACCAACAACACTTTGTATTTACTCTCAAAACTTTTTAAACTGAGTTCTTTTATAATTTGATTGCATTCTTCTGCAGTAATATTTCCTTGCTTATTATCAGCACCAATACTTTGCAACCAATCGTACACATTTCCATAAGGCATGGTTTGAACAAAGCTTCTCCATTCTTCAATATAATCTGTGCTAATTGGTTTGTCGCCCGATTTACGTGGAATCACTGGATACGTAAAATGCAAGTCGGGATGCACTAGTTTGTCCGCCCTTAAATAGGCAGGTTCATTGGCTATATCATTTGGGTGGATAAAAGCTGGCGAGGGTGCCAAAGCGGTCATTCCACCAAACAGGTCTTCTACCACGGGGGCTTCAGCAGGAAGGCTTACAATATATTGTGCAAAAGCCATCGCCAACGGAAGACCACCAGCACCTTCTTTAGCCAGAAACAACAACGCATGACTAAGTCTATTGTGCTCTACCATTTCAACTAAATGTTGTTTAATGGCTTCATGACCTATTACATCTGAAAAAAGCATTGATTACATTAATGTAGTACACAAATAAAAAAGAGAATGTGTGAACATTCTCTTTTTACAAAAATAGTTGAATATACTACTTTACAAATTTTAATATTTCGTCGCTGTCAGGCTTTACTTTACTAGGAAAGTATTGCAACAACTTACCATTCTCATCCAATAAAAATTTACCAAAGTTCCAACCAACTTCTGCATCTAAAACACCGTTTTCTGCTTTTGAAGTAAGCCATTTGTAAATAGGGGCCATATCACCACCTTTAACGCTTACTTTACTTGCCATAGGAAAACTCACACCATAGTTGGCCTTACAAAAATCTTGAATTTCACTATCGCTACCAGGTTCTTGACCGCCAAAATTATTGGCAGGAAATCCTACAATCACCAATTTGTCTTTGTACTGGTTGTACACTTTTTGCAAGGCATCATACTGAGGAGTATAACCACATTTGGATGCAGTATTCACTACTAAAATTTTCTTGCCTTTAAAAGAAGCAAAATCAATGGTTTTGCCTTCAATAGATTTCACTTTGAAACTATGAATGCTATTTACGCCTGGGAAATTGAATGCACTCAGCATAATAAAAGCTGCAATGGAAAGGATATATTTCATGACTTTTTTTTTATACAACGAATGTAAGCGGAATTTGTTTAGCTAAATGTTAAACGGTGTAAGCGGCCGTTGCAACACTTACAGAAGTGCCCGGAACCTGTAAAATGGCCCTACCGCATGCTTCTAAACTTGCCCCAGTTGTAATTACATCATCTATCAGCAAGATATTTTTATTTTTTATCATATCAGGTTCGGAAGCCCAAAATGCGTCTTCCATGTTTTTCCAGCGGTTTAATCGGTTGCCCTGGGTTTGGCTGCTGGTGTAAACCAGTCTACTGATGGCCTGCGTGCAGCGTTTTTTTGGCCAGACTTCTATGATCCCCTCACAAATAATGCTGGCCTGGTTATAACCTCGCTGAAATTCTTTTTTGGGGTGTAAGGGAAGGGGCATTAATAGGTCTATATGGGCAAAACGGTCCGATTGGCGCAATTCTCTGCCCATGCACCTTCCCAGAAAATGACCAGCCGCGAGGTTGTTTTTATATTTTAATTGAGCAATTAGGTGCTGAACCAGCCCCGATTTATAAAAATAAAAACTTGAGCCTCCGGCAATCAGCGGAATTCTACCTGTAAAAATCCGTTCAACTGGGTTGTTTTTTTTATCAAAAAATTGGGTGTTTGGAAGCGCATGATTGCATGCAGCACAAAGAAATGCATTACTATGAATATGGTCTACTCCACAGCCACCGCAAATATGTGGAAAGAACAATTGTTGAAATGCATTGAAGTAAAAATTAATTGGAGTTGCCATGCTGTTAAACTAGGCATACCCAAAAATAAAAATGGAAGTGAAAGCCGAAAATGAAAATGTTTTTTAACTGTTTATTTTTAAAATAGTTGCTGATAAACTTCATCAACTCTACTTAATGCAATTACTTGAATAGAAAAAGCTTTAGGATCAAAACTTTTTTTATTGAATTTAGAAACGATAATTTTTTCGAATCCTAATTTTTGCGCTTCAGCAATTCTTTGTTCAATTCTATTCACCGCTCTAATTTCTCCATTCAATCCTACTTCGCCTGCAAAGCAAATATTTTTTGGAAGTGGATTGTCTTCATAAGAAGAAAGTAGTGCACAAATCACTGCTAAATCAGTAGAAGGGTCTTCAATTTTTATTCCACCAGCAATATTTACAAACACGTCTTTTAAACCAAATTGAAATCCGCCTCTTTTTTCTAATACAGCTAATAACAATTGTAATCTTCTTAAATCAAAACCGGTAACGGTTCGTTGAGGAGTTCCATACACACTTGGTGTAACCAATGCTTGTACTTCAATTAATAAAGGACGCATTCCCTCTAAAGCAGCAGCAATTGCACTACCACTTAATACTTCTTCTCTTTGTGCAATTAATATTTCTGAGGGATTAGTTACCACTCGCATACCAGCCCCACTCATTTCATATATACCTAGCTCAGATGTAGAGCCAAAGCGGTTTTTAAGCGTTCTTAATATTCTATAAGCATAATGTCTATCTCCTTCAAATTGCAATACGGTATCTACCATATGCTCTAAAATTTTAGGTCCTGCAATAGCGCCATCTTTAGTGATATGACCAATCAAAAAAACGGGCGTATTGGTTTCTTTTGCAAAGCGTTGAAAAGAAGCGGCGCACTCTCTAATTTGTGTAACCGTACCTGCAGATGAATCAATTAAATTGGATTGTATGGTTTGGATAGAATCTACAATGACTAATTCCGGTTTTAGTTTTTTGATTTCTTTAAAAATAATATTGGTATCTGTTTCGGTTAGTAAATAAAAATTATCATTACTAATTTTAAGTCTGTCGGCACGCATTTTAATTTGTTGCTCACTTTCCTCTCCGCTGATGTATAAAACTTTTAGTTGTTTTATTAAAAGACCGTTTTGTAAAAACAAAGTACTTTTTCCAATGCCAGGTTCTCCAGCAACCAACACTAAACTGCCAGGAACAATTCCTCCTCCTAATACTCTATTTAATTCTGCATCACTCGTTACAATTCTTTTCTCTTCTTTGAAGTCGATTTCACTGAGTGCAATTGTTTTGTTGGTTCGTTTTTTTTCAGGATAGTCTTCCCAGGTTGTTTTTTCTTTTGCATCACCACTTTGAATAATTTCTTCTGAAAAAGTATTCCATTGATTACATGAAGGACATTTTCCAATCCACTTGGTGCTTTCATATCCACAATTGCTACAAAAAAATGCGGTTTTAATCTTGCTCATACAGGAAATATAAGGGACTTTTCAGGGAGATTTTTAAAACGCAAAAGGGCCAACAATGATGTTGACCCTTTTACTTACTAACCCATTAAATTCTACCACTAAATTACCAAAATAGGTCAAACTGCAAAATTAATTTTTGGTCAAGCAATCTGTTTTAACAGCTCTAAGATCTTTAAGTATATTGAATACTAATTAAATACATTTAGTATTAAAAATATATATAAAATAAATCTATTTATAAAACTTTTGCTCGTAAGTTTTTAGAATTTGGATGCCCATTGATTTTCTACCAATTAAATCAGGGTAGTAAACTGGTTATTTATTTAACAAACCTTAAAAAAACCTTTAACAATTTCTTTACAAATGAAATTTTTGTTATTTTAGGGCTTCATTGATTTATTAATCAATGGTGAACTAAAAAACTAATTATGAGAAAAAAACTGCTAGTGGGGCTTTTTGCCCTCTTCTGTGTTGTGGTGGCTCATGCACAAACAACCGTGTCAGGTAAAGTTACCGACGCAGCAAACGGTGCCCCTTTAGGTGGCGTTACCGTTAAAGCAAAAGGTACAGCTGTTACTTCGGTAACTGGTGCCGATGGTGCTTACAGCATTAAAGTTACATCAAGCGTTAAAACATTGGTATTCTCTTATGTTGGATACAGTGAAGTAGAAGCTCCTGTAAGAGGCACTACTGTTGATGTTTCTTTAAATTCTTCTGTATCTAACCTAAGTGAAGTAATTGTTACAGGATTTGGTGGCGCTCAAATTAAAAGAGAAGTTACTGGTAACATTGCTCGTGTAAAAGGTAAAGACATAGAATATATGCCCACACCAAGTGTGGATGCGGCACTTCAAGGAAAAGCTGCGGGTGTATTCGTGAATAGCCAATCTGGTAAACTAGGTCAGTCTGTAACGGTACGTGTAAGAGGAAACTCTTCTATCAGTGCCAATAGCCAGCCTCTATATGTATTAGATGGTATTCCAATGACTTCCAATAGCCAAAGTTCATATGGTGGTGCTACCAACCCATTGGTTGATCTAAACCCGAACGACATTGAGTCTATTGAAGTATTAAAAGATGCATCTGCTGGAGCCATCTTCGGTTCTCGTGCTGCAAACGGAGTTGTCTTAATTACTACTAAAAAAGGTCGTGCAGGTAAAACTCAGGTTACTTTTAACTATCAAACTGGTGCTGCTGAAGCAACCAAGCGTTTGAAAATGTTGAATTCTGAAGAATATGCAACCCTAATTTTGGAAGGTGCTAAATACCGCGATGATTTAGATGGTACGCCAATTAATGATCCTAGCAGTTGGACTTCTTATGTAAGAAACGACGTAATGGATTATTATAGCTATGGCAACTGGTCTAAGGATCCAAAGAAAACCTATGACTGGCAAGATGCGGTGTTCCAAAAAGCACCATACAGACAGGCTGATTTACAAATCAGAGGTGGTTCTGATAAAACCAAGTTTTTCTCTTCTTTCCAACATTTAGAGCAAACTGGTACCATGATTGGTAATGAATTAAGCAGAACAACTGGCCGTTTAAATATTGACCAAAAAGTAAACGATTGGTTAGATATGGGGGTTTCTTTAAGCCTTTCAAGAACATTTAACAGACGTTTACCTGATGATAACGCATTCTCTAATCCTTTACAAGCGATTGCGTTAATGCCGATGACACCATTTTTAGATCCTAATACAGGTTTACCTGCTGGTGCTCCTCCCGGAGATGTGAACATTCCTTTGTATTATAACCCAGTATTGTCTGTTGACTATGCTAGATACACACAAGATGTTTATAGAACATTTGGTAACGCCTATTTAAAAGCATATTTGGCAAAAGGTTTGACTTTCCAAACTGAATTTGGTATGGATTATTTGAGCCAAAATGAGGAAGGTTATTTCCAAAGTCAAACGGTTAGAAACCAAACCAGAGCTTCTGCAGGTTTAGGTTCAAATAGAGGTGCGTTTGTTACCAACTACAATACACAGTCTTATTTCAATTATAGTACTGTAATTAAGAAGCACAATATCAGTGCAACTTTGGGTACTCAGTATCAACAATCTCAAGCTAAATACAACTTTGCAGAAGGTACTGCTTTCCCATCTAACTCTTATCAGAAGATTGCAAGTGCTGCAACTATTTCTGGTGGTAGCTCATCTCAAACAGATTTCAGATTCTTATCTTATTTCTTAAGAGGTAACTATACTTTTGATGAGAAGTATATTATTGCTGCAAGTGCACGTATTGACCAATCTTCAAGATTTGGTAAAAACTCTAGATCTGGTTTCTTCCCTGCGGTTTCTGCAGGATGGATCATGACCAATGAGAAGTTCTTGCAAGACAACAAAATTTTCAGTTTCTTAAAATTACGTGCTAGCTATGGTATCGTAGGTAACGCGGAAATTGGAAACTTCCCTCAGTTGGGTCTATTCTCTGGAGATGCTGGTTATGCTGGTGCTGCAGGTCAACGCCCTTCTCAATTGAGAAACGATAACTTGAAGTGGGAAACTACCAAGCAGTTTGATATTGGTATCGACTTCGGTATCTTGAATAACCGTATTACCGGTGAAATTGACTACTATGTTAAGAAAACCGACGGTTTATTATTGAACGTAAATATCCCTGCAACTACTGGTTTCAATAGCCAAGTTAGAAACGTAGGTAAATTAGAGAACAAGGGTTTTGAATTTGTATTGAACACTCAAAACTTAATTGGTGCTTTCAAATGGAATACCAGCTTTAACATCGCTCGTAACATTGGTAAAGTAACTGATATTCAAGGTCAAATTATTGAAGGTGGTGTAAGTAGCATGAACCGTGTTCAAGAAGGTTATGCGGTGGGTGTATTCTATACTCCTCAATATGCTGGTGTTGATCCTGCAAACGGAAACGCATTATTCTATTTGAATACCAAGAACGCGGATGGTTCTTTGAATAAAGGAACTACCAGCAACTATGCACTTGCACAACGTATAGTAGCAGGAGATCCAAACCCTGATTATATCTTAGGTATTACCAATAGCTTCTCTTACAAAGGATTTGATGCATCTATTTTCTTTAATGGTGTATTGGGTAATGAGAACAATATCTATGGTATGGGTAGATACTCTTCAGCTAGTATGTTGTACGAAGACAACAATACTGCAGATCAGTTAAGAAGATGGCAGAAGCCTGGTGATATCACCGATGTTCCTCAAGTACGTTTGTACAGAGTGAATGGTTCTCAGGCAAGTAGCCGTTATATTGTTGATGGATCTTATATCCGTTTAAGAACAGTTTCTTTGGGTTATACTTTCAATGCAAAGCAATTGTCTAAATTTAAAATCGAGCGTTTAAGATTGTATATATCGGCTCAGAACTTGTTAACCTTTACCAATTACACTTATTGGGATCCAGAAGTTAATGCTGACTCTTTCGATTCAAACATTGCTAAAGGAAACGATTTCTATACATCACCACAACCAAGAACAATTTTGTTTGGTGTGAACGTAGGTTTTTAATTAATTAATAATAACTATTATGAAAATATTAATCAACAACATGAGTAATTACTTTAAAGCAGCATTGCTTTTGGGTACCATTACACTGGTAAGTTGCGAAAAAAGATTGGACATTGCTCCTACAGCGAGTATTGCGGATAACCTTGCATTAAACACAGAAGGTGATGTTTTGGTAACATTGGTAGGTGCTTATGATGGTGCACAAAGTGCAGCTGCATATGGTGGTGATATCATGGTATTGAACGACCTAATTGGTAATTCAACCAATATCAACTTTACCGGTACTTTCGCTGGTTTGTCTGATGCATACCAAACACAAATGGTTTCTGATAACTCTTTTGCAAGAGATACTTGGGCTGCATGTTACAATACCATCAACCGTTGTAACAATGTGTTGACTGCAGTAGCTAAAGTAACTTCTTCAACTACTAAAAGAAATTCTGTAGAAGGTGAAGCGTTAATGCTAAGAGCTTCTATGTATTTTGAATTAGTAAGATTGTATGCAAAGTTTGTGGGTGATGGCGACTATGCTACCAACCCTGGTGTTCCTTTGGTTTTAACACCAACAGGAAACGTTACCGATGCCAACTATCCTGCTAGAGCAACTGTTAAAGCGGTATACGATCAAGTTATTGCCGATTTAACTAAAGCGGAAACTTTATTGCCTAATTCAAATGGCAACTACGTAAGCAAGTGGGCAGCAGCTGCTCAGTTAAGCCGTGTGTATTTAATGGTAAAAGATTATGCAAACGCAAGAGATGCTGCTAACCGTGTAATTACTGGAAGTGGTAAAAATTTAGCTGCTAATTTTGGTAGCAACTGGTTTACTTTCTTGAACAATGCTGGTGCTACTCCAGGAGAATATTTATTCTCTTTAAAAGTAACTGCACAAGATGGTACCAACTCACAGAATACTTATTTCGGTAGAAACGTTGGTATTCCTGGAACAAACGGTAGAAGTGATTGTAAAATCCGTTTGACCCATATCAATGCATATGAAACAGGTGATTTCAGAAAAGGATATTTCACTTTAAGTGGAGGTAACTACTACACCAATAAGCATTTAGACCGTTTTGGTGATGTTGCAATTATCCGTTTAGCTGAAATGTTCTTAACTCGTGCAGAGTGTAATCAACGTTTAGGAACTACTATTGGTGCAACTCCTTTGGCTGACATCAATAGAATCCGTAACAGAGTTGGTTTAGCTTCTTTGCTTACTGTTACTTTAGCTGATATTACCAAAGAACGTTCTTTTGAGTTGGCTTTTGAAGGTCATAACTTGATAGAAGCAAAGCGTTTACAAACATCAGTAGGTACATTGGCTTGGAACGATCCTAAGTTAGTTTTACCAATTCCAAGAAGAGAAACCGACGTAAACAAGAATCTTGTACAGAATGCAGGATACTAGTTGTTTACTTAGATAAGCTTTCTAAATAAAATTAAACCCCGGTCATTTTACATGTACCGGGGTTTTTATTTTAGATAAATCGTTAAGTTATTGATCAGCTAATAAACTCAATTATGCCGATTGATCAAGTGTTATAGTTTAATCTCTTCGTCGTGTTCATTAAAGAATCTGAACTCTACAATATGATAATTGGTATTGGCTTTAATGTTGATCTTTGTCTTGAATTTTTTATTCCATTTCCTAATGATGGAGCTAAAGAAAAGCCCCTTGGTCAAATGAGAATAAACAATTGGATTAACCACCAATGTTAGATTTTTATGTGCATGAGAAGTTAAGTAATACAAACGTTTTTCTATCTCATCTTCTAATAGCAGTGTGGAAGTGATTTTTCCAGAACCCTTACAAACTGGGCAAACTTCAGCAGTATTGATATTTACTTCCGGACGCATTCTTTGACGCGTAATTTGCATTAACCCGAACTTCGATATAGGTAATACAGAGTGTTTAGCACGGTCGGTCTTCATAAAACCTTCCATGGCTTCCTGTAATTTTCTTTTGTTATCGGGCAATTTCATATCAATGAAATCAACCACAATGATGCCGCCAATATCTCTTAATCTTAACTGCCTAGCCATTTCTTCTGCAGCTTCTAGATTGGTTTGTAAAGCGTTTTCCTCTTGGTTATTGCTTACACTTTTATAACCACTATTTACGTCTACTACGTGTAAGGCTTCGGTATGCTCAATGATTAAATAAGCACCACTTGGCAAATTCACTGTTTTACCAAAAGAGCTTTTTACTTGCTTTGTGATACCATAGTGATCAAAAATCGGAAGGCCATTTCCTTGGAATAAACTAACAATATCTTTTTTATCAGGAGCAATTCTTTGAATATACGTTTGGATATCATTAAAAATAGTAGGATCATTCACCACTACTTTATTAAAGTCGGCACTGAGTAAATCTCTAAGTATGCTGGTAGTTTTGGTTTCTTCACTTAAAATTCTAACAGGTGCAACAGCGCCTTTTAGTTTTTTCTGAATACCATTCCAGTTGTCAATAATGCTTAATAAATCTTGGTGTAATTCGGCAGTACTTTTTCCTTCAGCAGCAGTTCTTACAATGATTCCAAAATTTTTAGGACGAATCGATTCTACAATTTTATGCAAACGCTTTCTTTCGTCGCCTGAGTGTATCTTTTTTGATACAGCTACTATTTCATTGAAAGGGGTCACCACCACAAAACGACCAGGTAAAGAAATCTCACAACTTAAACGAGGTCCTTTGGCTGCAATAGGTTCTTTTAAAATTTGAACCAGCACATTGGGTTTCCCATTCAGTACTTCATTAATTTTCCCAGTTTTTAAGATCTCTGGTTCAGTCTGAAATTTAGAAAAATCAAATCCATTTGGCTCTTTATCGTGCATGGCCAACTGGGTATATTTGATAATAGATCTTGCATAAGGGCTCAAATCGGTATAGTGAAGGAATGCATCCTTTTCATATCCAACATCTACGAATGCAGCATTTAATCCAGGAATGAGCTTTTTCACTTTACCCAAATAAAGGTCACCCACAGCAAAGTTCATATCTGTACTTTCACTATGCAGCTCAACCAGTTTTTTTTCTTCTAGTAAGGCTATTTCTACACCGGTTGCACCGGCATTGATAATTAATTCTTTGTTCACAGGTTCGCAACTTTAAAATACAGTAATAGGTACCTAATTGCAGGACCTATCATCTACTTAACCTAAACAATGCTGCTGAAGAAGGAGGAGGAGTAAAGTTGCAGAAATTCGTGAAGCAACAGCAAAAGGTAGATAAGTATTAAATGCACTGCACCAAGGGCGCAGTGCATTTAAATATGTGCAAAAGAGGAATTATTTATTCTTCTTCTTATGACGATTCTTTCTTAGACGTTTTTTTCTTTTGTGCGTCGCAATTTTATGACGCTTTCTTTTCTTACCACAAGGCATACAAAGAGATTTAAATAGTTAAAAAATAATTTATTTTTTCAATTCCATGATTCTGTTGTTCAGCTCTTCTTTTGCCTGCGGAATTTTCACCAATTGCTTTGCTTTTTCATAATAAACAATCGCATTTGGCTTGTCTCCTTTAAGGTCATAACATTCAGCTATATGAAATACGGCTTCTATATTGTCTGGTTCCTTTTGCACAATCAGTAAAAAACGTTCAATTGCTTTATCATATTGACCGCTTTTTTTACCACCGAGCGCAAGCATCATCTGCCCATAAGTATTTCCAGGGTTCTTTTCTACCACTTGACGAATCATATTTATTCCTTCCATAGGGTTAGAACTAATATTGCCAAATAAGTAACAAGAACCTAGTCCAATTCTGCTCGAATCATTTGCAGGATTGATTTTAAGGGCATTCTCTAAAAGAACTTTCGCATTGTTCGCTAACCATGTTTGCATGGCCGGATCACCCGACATCATCAGGCGGTCTAAAAACAAGCGGGCGGCAAAGGTGAGGCTTTTTTCAGAATTTTCCAACTTCGCAGCTTCAGAAGTATAATAAGCATACAATTCAAACTTTCTGGCAGAGTCTAACCAGAACCTTGCCATTTCATGAAAAGTATGTATTTGCTGTTCTTTTACGTCGCCTCTGGTAACAGCATTTTCTAGGGCCGTAAGTCTTTGGGCCTGATTGGGTGTAATATCGGCCTTAGCTGAAGCCAATAAGGTCTTAATATCTATTTTTTGGGGGGAATCAGCCGAATGATCGTGTCCATCGTTTTCCGAATGGGTGGCAGCTGCTGTTTTATCTGGAACTGTTTTGCCGCCTAAATAAAGCGCAATACAAAGAATCAATGCAATGGCAGAAAGAACGTATTGTTGTTTTTTCACTTTTAGTTCAGTTTCGGCAAAGGTAACTACTTACGCTTGCTTTTTACTTCACTTACAAATTCTTTAGCAGGTTTAAATGCTGGAATAAAATGTTCAGGAATTTCAACAGCTACATTCTTCTTGATATTTCTACCAATTTTTGCAGCTCTTTTTTTGGTAATAAAGCTACCAAAGCCACGTATATAAATGTTTTGGCCTTGAGACAGATTTTCTTTTACTTCTTTAAACATCGTCTCTAGCGTCACCAAAACATCTACTTTTGGTATGCCTGTTTTTTCCGAAATGTTATTGATGAGATCTGATTTTCTCATTATTAATTGTTTTTATAATAAGTTGTTGGTTTAAAGTAACAAAAAAAACGTGAATTACCCAAAAAATCCACCCTGTTTTTTAAGACATTATCAAATAATTCAATCAGTTACGATTGTAAATTTGATTATATATTAACAATTCGAATGGCCAAACGAAGTTCTATGCCCATTAAAAATAGCTTAAAGCCCACCTTAAATGCTTTTTTTACGAAGCAGTTGATGCAATGGGATAAAGCAGATAATAATCGAAAAATGCCCTGGAAAGGAGAGAAAGATCCGTACAAAATTTGGCTGAGTGAAGTGATTTTGCAGCAAACAAGGGTAGAACAGGGTTTAGATTATTACAATAAATTCATTGAAGCTTTTCCAACAATTGCTGATCTAGCAAACGCTAAAGATGAAACAGTTTTTAAATTATGGGAAGGTTTAGGGTATTATAGTAGGTGCAGAAATTTGTTGTTTACCGCCCGATATATTGCCTTTGAATATGGTGGTCAATTTCCATCAAACTATGAAGCAATTTTGAGTTTAAAAGGCGTGGGGCCTTATACTGCAGCAGCCATTGCTTCATTTGCATTTGACCAACCCTATGCAGTAGTAGATGGAAATGTTTTTAGGGTCATTGCCAGGTTTTTTGGAATAGAGAAACCAACTGATACCAACGAAGGAAAAAAATATTTTGTATCACTCGCGAATGAATTATTAGACCAAACACAACCAGGCAAGTACAATCAGGCTATCATGGATTTTGGAGCTACTATTTGCAAGCCCGCTTTGCCCTTATGCAATAACTGTGTTTTAGCTAACAATTGCGTAGCTAAAGTGAATAGTCAGGTGAATCAATTACCCATTAAATCCAAAACCATTCAACGAAAAAAGCGATGGATTTACTATATGGTTTTTCATTATAAAGGCAGTATTGGCATTAAACAAAGAATGCAAAAAGATATTTGGCAAGGATTGAATGAATTCTATGCTATTGAGGCATCAGCTGCCATTCATTGGAATGAGCAAACGGTTCAAGATTGGTTGCAAAATCAAATTGGGATACCCAAAGCCAGTGTATTAAAAATATCTACTGTACAAACCCAACAATTAACCCATCAGCAGATTACCAGCCAGTTTATTCATATTCAACTTAAACAGTCTCCAACCGCGCTTCAGGGGCTTATTTGGGTGGCTGAAAAAGAGATCAGTCAGTTTGCTTTTCCAAGATTGATTACGGCATATATGGAAACATTTAACAGTTAAATCGTTCGGATGATAGTAGGTTATTGAAAAAATGGGTATTTTTAAGAAGCACTTTTATTAAAACAAATGCATATGCGCGGAGTAAATAAAGTCATGCTTATCGGAAATTTGGGTAAAGATCCAGATATACAACAGCTAGAAGGAAATATTGGCGTTGCAAAATTTCCCTTGGCCACTACTGAAACGTATAAAGACAGGACTGGAAAACTGGTTTCTCAAACAGAATGGCATACGGTAGTTTTATGGCGTGGATTAGCAGATTTGGCAGAAAAATATTTACATAAAGGAAGTTTAATATACATAGAAGGAAGATTGAGAACCAGAAGTTGGGAGGATAAAGACGGCAATAAAAAATTTGCTACTGAAGTGGTGGCAGATAACTTAATTATGTTAGATAAAAGAGCCGATGGAACTGCTGGTCCGGGATCTGGAGAACCAGATTATGAATCTCTTCCATTTTAATTGTTGCAGAAACGATATTTTTGCTTTCTAACCAAATTCAGTGGCTTTGGATTATTATCCTGTAACCGATTTACTTTCATCATTTCATATACTGGCAGCATTGCAGGCACAAGGCACAACCATTTTAATCATGGTATTGCTTTTCTTGTTCTTCTTGTCTTTTGTTTTATCAGGAGCAGAAGTAGCATTCTTTTCTTTAACACATAAAGACATCAATTTATTGAGGTCTAAACAAATACCACCTTACCAAAGGATTGTTGACTTGTTAGAAGAACCCAAAACATTTTTGGCTTCGCTATTAATTGCAAACAGTTTTGTAAACATCACCATCATTATCGTATCAAATTTATTGATCGATAACTTATTCAATTTTGAACAGTATGGAGCTGCATGGGTAGAGTTTATCATTAAAGTGATAGCGGTGTCTTTTATGTTGGTGTTATTTGGAGAAGTAATGCCAAAAGTATTGGCCACCCAAAATAATATTCGCTTTGCAAAAGATTTTGGAGGCATTGTTCAAGCAATGACTTATTTGTTTGCAGGATTGGGAAAAAAATTAGTAAAGTATTCAGACAAATTAGAAAGGGTATTAAATAATAAAAACGGTAATGCCTATAGTTTAGAAGAGTTGGATCATGCCATTGATATAACCACCGATAATACAGCTTCTGAAAACGAAAAAAACATATTGAAAGGAATTGTAAAATTTGGGAATATATCGGTTAAGCAAGTCATGAAAACAAGGGTAGACGTGCATGGAGTTGATGAAGAAATTTCATTTACTGAATTACTAGATATTGTTCGCGACTTGAATTACAGCCGATTGCCGGTGTATAAAGAGGGGTTAGATCATATAACCGGTATGATTCACACTAAAGACTTGTTACCATATTTAGATGAACCAGCTGATTTTAATTGGAAGAGTTTATTAAGACCTCCGTTTTTTGTACACGAGCAAAAAATGATTGAAGACTTGTTGCAAGAGTTTCAAATGAAGCGAATCCATTTTGCTATTGTAGTAGATGAGTTTGGTGGTACAAGTGGAATCATCACATTAGAAGATATTTTAGAAGAAGTGATTGGTGAAATCAAGGATGAATTTGACGAAGAAGATTCAGGCTACAAAAAAATAGATGAACACAATTATATATTCGAGGGCAAAATGATGATTAACGATGTTTGTAAAATCATGAATATTGACCTCAATACTTTTGATGCACAAAGAGGAGAGAGTGATTCAATGGCAGGGCTGGTATTGGAAATTGCAGGGGAAATTCCTCAAGTAAATCAAATAGTTTCTACGAGTGATTTTGATTTTGTTGTTCTAGAAGTTGCCAAGAATAGAATTTTAAAAGTTAAGCTGACCATTAAAGAAAGAAATGATGAGTAAGATTGTAGCTTGTTTTTTTTTTATTGGGCTAGCTTTTTTTTGCGCTTGCAATAGCTCATATACCCCTAAGCCAACTGGCTATTTTAAAATTGATTTTCCGAAAAAAAAGTACCAACTTTTTCAAGAACCAGGCTATCCATATAGTTTTGAATATCCCGTTTATGCGCGGGTAACCAAAGACAGTACTTTTTTTGGTGAAACAACAGAAAATCCGTGGTGGATTAATATTGACTTTCCGCAGTTTAGTGGAAGAATTTATATCAGTTATAAGCAAATTGGTGCGAAGAATCATTTTGATTCATTAATTCGCGATGCATTTACATTAACTGGAAAACATACTTCTAAAGCCTATTCTATAGACGACTCATTATTGGTAAATCCCTATAATGTGGAAGGTGTTTTTTTTAAGGTTGGGGGGAATGTAGCCACCGCTAATCAGTTTTTTCTTACAGATTCAAGCAGACATTTTTTAAGAGGCGCATTGTATTTTGATGCAACACCTAATGAAGATTCGTTGAATATTGTAAACCAGTTTTTAATGGAAGACGTTAAACACTTAATCAATAGTTTTACTTGGCGCAAACAGCCATAAATTAAAGGGTTATCTTTAACCAATAAGTAGATTCATGATAGCAATAGACCAGATATTAATAAGTGATGAAGTAGTAGAAGAGCATTTTGTTTGTGATCTTACTAAATGTAAAGGGGGATGCTGTGAAGATGGAGATGCAGGCGCTCCTATGGAGAAATGGGAATTAGAAAAATTAGATCAATATTTTAATGAGATACTACCCTATATGACCGAGGAAGGAAAGGCGGAAGTTGAACGGGTAGGAAAATACACGTATGATCGAGAATTCGGTTGGGTAACGCCAACCATTAATGGAGGTATTTGTGCATACGGTAAAAAAGATGCTACAGGTACCATTATCTGTGGTATTGAACAAGCATATAATGATGGAAAATTAGATTGGAAAAAACCATTAAGTTGTCATTTGTTTCCCATCTTGATTCGGAAAAGTAAAAGAGACCCAGATGTGGAATACGTAAACTATCATCCCAGAGAAGATTTATGTAAACCAGGATGCAAATTGGGGAATAAACTAAAAGTGCCTGTTTATGTTTTTCTAAAAGATGCATTGATTAGAAAGTACGGAGAAGAATTTTACGAAACATTAGCTGCAACTGCAGCAGAAATGAAAAAGAACAACAATGAGTAATACTGCTGCAACTTTTATAGCTAAAAGCACCATCAAAGCGGCTGACTTAGAGCATAGAAGAAAAATCAACTTCAATATTGGAAAATACAATGCAGTTGTTCCAATAGGTAAAAAGCAGTTTACTGATGTAATGCAGGCAAGGGAAATGGCAAAGATTAAAAAGTGGGAAGCCATTGAGCATTTAGATAAATATTTATTAGAATTTGAGGAAAAAATAACGGCAAGGGGTGCAAGGGTTTTATGGGCTGAAACTGCGCAAGAAGCATTAAATCAAATAGGCGCTATTTGCAAAGAGAAACAATGCAAAACTCTCGTAAAGAGTAAGAGCATGGTTACAGAAGAAATCCATTTGAATGATTACTTAGAAAAAAATGGCATTGAAAGTGTAGAGACCGATTTAGGAGAATATATACAGCAGTTAGACGGGGAAGCGCCCTACCATATTGTTACACCGGCAATGCATAAGAGCAAAGAAGATGTAGCACGTTTGTTTGCAGATAAACTAGGAGTGCCTGGAGGATTAAGTCCTGAAGAACTTACTTTGGTAGCAAGACAAAAATTAAGAGAGAAATACGTTCAAGCAGAAATTGGTGTTACTGGTGCTAATTTTATTTTGCCCGATATAGGTGCCATCGCCATAACAGAAAATGAAGGAAATGGTCGATTGAGTTGTGCTTGGCCTAAAACTCATATCGTTATTGTGGGTATAGAAAAAGTAATTCCATCAGTACACGATTTGGCATTGTTTTGGCCACTCTTATCTACTTATGGAACAGGTCAAAGAGTAACGGTATACAATACCATTATTGCAGGTCCTAAACAAGCAAATGAAACAGATGGTCCTGAAGAAATGATTGTGATATTGTTAGACAATGGAAGAACCAATTTACTCGCGAGTAAAACAGCAAGAGAAGCATTGTACTGTATTAGATGTGGAGCTTGTTTAAATGCTTGCCCTGTTTACAAGAATATTGGTGGCCATGCATATGATACAACCTATAGTGGACCCATAGGAAAAGTCATTACACCATATCTAAAAGGATTAGATGAATACAAGCATTTAAGTTATGCTTCATCGCTTTGTGGCAATTGCACTGAAGTATGTCCGGTAAGAATTAATTTACACGAATTGTTATTAGACAATCGACATGAAGCTGTGGTACAGGGGAATAGTAGTTTAGCAGAGCGGATTGCCTGGAAGGTTTGGAAAACTGCCAGCATGAATAGGGTATTGATGAATGCAGGAAATGGCAAAATGAAAAATTGGGTTGTCAATAAAGTATTTCAGGGCTGGACAGCACATCGATCAGAATTGGATTTTAGTGCAAAAACATTTAATGAATTGTGGAAAGAAGCTAATCATTCATGATGGATATGTCAGCATCCAATACCCTCCTCGTTTATGCAGACCAATCATCACCGCGTTTAGAATATATTGTATCAACCTTATTTCAAGGGCAAGCAAGTATTACCAATCAACTGGAGGCGTTCAAAAAATTTAATGGACCAAAAATCAATTATTCTACCATTCCTATAACAGACCTAGCTTGTCATATTTATCCGCATGGTTTATTAGGACAAAATAGTATTGCCCAACAAGAAATCAAGATTATTCAATGGAAAGGCTATCCTGCTTTTTTTGAAACCAAGGGAACCATTCCTTTCGATTTATTTTCAGCAGCATTCTATTTGATCACCAGATATGAAGAATGGCTTCCACATCAAAAAGATCGATACGGTAGGTATCAACCAGAGCAATCGCTAGCCTATCAAAATCAATTTTTGCAATTCCCTTTAGTGAATTATTGGGTCAACCAATTGAGTATAGAATTGAATATGGAAATGCGCTACCAGTTTTCATTCAAGCCAAGTTATGATATCGATATTGCGTACAGTTATTTGCATCATAGTAGTATACGAAATGCCTTGGGGTATTTTAAGCACTTAATCAATTTGAAGTTTAATCAGGTGGTAGAGCGTTTACAAGTGTTGACAGGAACGCAGAATGATCCATATGATGTATACGACTGGCTTCATTTATTGCACGAAAGTTTACAGCTGAAGCCAATGTATTTTTTCTTAGTTGCCTCAAAGCGTGATGCATTGCATAAAAATATTTCACCCAATTCAAGTGCAATGAAAGCATTAATAAAAGTGCATGCTAAAAAGTATACTATAGGTATACATCCTTCAGTGGCTCAAGACAATGCCCAACAATCTTTGAAAAAAGAGATGAAATATTTAGCCAACATTGTTCAAGAACCAATCAAGCATTCAAGACAACATTATATTCAGTTGAAATTTCCAGAAACCTATGAAATACTGATCAATGAAGGGATTGAAGCGGACTATTCCATGGGCTATCCACAAATAAATGGATTTAGGGCGTCGTACACAAAATCTTTTAACTGGTTCAATTTAGCAACCAATCAATCTACTGCATTGGTGATTTATCCATTTTCTTATATGGATGCTACCGCCATTTTTAATGAAAAGAAAACCATTGCAGAAGCTGGCAAAGCCTTAGAAGCGTACTATACTTTATACAAAATATATGGGGGAGATTTTATACCCATATTTCATAATAACTTTTTGACTCAACAGCCCGAGTTCATTGAGTGGAGAAATAAGTATGCTGATTTTTTATTAAAGCATTGTACCAAATAAATAACCTACAACAACTAATTAAAAACAGTTAGCTTTTTTGCTCTAAGTCTACTTGCTTTGCTCTTTGTTTTTTCAAACTTTGGTTAACCATATAAACCCCAATGATGGTAATAATAGAACCAATAATAATTTCTTTGGTTAAAGGTTCATGCACTAAATAAGAACCAATTACAATTGCAACAATTGGGTTTACATAAGCATAGAGTGCAGCAACAGATGCTTCAAGATGTTTCATGGTATATAAAAATGCTACAACTGCTATTAAAGATCCCATGACTACTAAATAGGCAATCGCATACCAAGTTTGTGCAGGAAATTGTGCAAATGGAACCAAGCTATTGGTAACCCCTGCAGCCATAAATAGAATCAATGAAGAAAAAAGCATTTCCCATCCTATAGCATAATAAGGATTGATATTTATTTGTTTTCTAGCAATGATTATAGTGCCCACACTCCAGCTAAGCATGGCAATTACAGAAACCAAAATACCGATCCAATAATTGGGACTTTGGTTATGAAAAGCATTATCGTAGAATACAATGGCAATGCCACTAATACCCAACAAAATTCCTATGAAAGTGAATAGTCCAATTCGGGTATTTTTGAAGAATATTTTTTCAATGATTACCACACTGAGTGGATAAAGCGCAGCAATCAGCGCAGCTAATCCACTTGAAATATATTTTACTCCTACGGTAGCTAATCCATTCGCGAATACAAATAAGAGTACCGACATGCCTGCCAACCAAACCATTTGTTTGAGGTTGGGTAACTTTTCTCCTTTCAACAAAAAGAAGCCTGCAAATAATGAGCCTGCAATCAATTGCCTGGTTGCAGACACTTGTAAAGCGGGTGCATTTTGTACTGCATATCTACTGGCCACCCAACTAGTTCCCCATACAATGCTGGTAACAGAGAGTGCTAAATAGGCTTTTTGTTTGGTTGTCAATCGTATTAATGTTTAAAATGTCGGGTACCCGTCATTACCATGGCTAATTGGTTGTTCACGCAATATTCTACACTGTCTTTGTCTCTAACCGATCCACCAGGTTGAATAAACGCTTCCATTCCTGCTGCATGTGCAATTTGTACGCAGTCGTTGAATGGGAAAAAAGCATCTGATGCCAATACTGCACCTTTTAAATCGAAATTAAACTGCTTTGCTTTTTCAATAGACTGGCGTAAAGAATCGATTCTGCTGGTTTGGCCGCAACCCTTTCCAACCAACTGTAAATCTTTAACCAATGCAATGGCATTACTTTTTAAGTGCTTACAAATAATATTCGCAAAAACAAGATTGTCTTTTTCTGATGGAGTACAAACTCTTCCTCCTACTTCTTCCCATTTTTCAAAATTGCCTTGATCGGTATCTTGAATAAGGGTTCCATTCAAAATAGATTTTTGCATGGTAGCAGTCTTAAAATCTTTTTGATTGAGTTGAAGTAAAATTCGATTCTTTTTACTTTTTAAAACAGTTAGTGCTGCTTCATCAAATGCTGGTGCAACCAGTACTTCAAAGAATATTTCATTAATGGCTTCAGCTGTTGCTGCATCAATGGTGTTATTGCAAACCAATACACCGCCAAAAGCACTTTCAGGATCGCCTGCTAATGCAGCATCCCATGCTTGTTTAACTGTTGCTCTTGCAGCAACTCCACAAACATTGGTATGTTTAATAATAGCAAACACCGATTCGTTGTAATTACTGAAATCCGTAATCAGTTGAATTGCTGCATCAACATCCACTAAGTTATTATAGGAAAGTTCTTTTCCGTTTAACTGATTAAAAACTTTTGATAGGTCACCTTTAAAGCTGGCTTTTTGGTGAGGGTTTTCTCCATAGCGTAGTACTTGCTCAGCACCAGGATTGAAATAATTGCTGATGGCAATATCATAATGCATCACTACTTCAAAAGCTTTTGCAGCGAATGCTTTTCTTTGTTCAATAGTTGTTTCTCCTTTTTGGCTTACTAGTAAAGCTTCTAGTTCTGCATAACTGTCTTTTGCAGCAATCACTGTTACATCTTTAAAATTCTTTGCAGCAGCACGAATCATAGAAGGTCCGCCAATATCAATTTTCTCTATGATCAATTTTTCTTCGTTGGTGCTTTTAAGGGTTTCCTCAAATGGGTACAAGTCTACAATCACCAAATCAATTTCAGGTATTTTGTATTCTTGCATTTCTTGCAAATCCTGTGGTTCATATCTTCTACCTAGAATACCACCAAAAACTACCGGATGCAATGTTTTAACCCTGCCGCCAAGTATAGAAGGATAAGTCGTTAAACTTTCCACTGGAACACAGTTGATTCCAAGATTTTCTAGAAAAGTTTGGGTGCCACCCGTAGAATAAATGGTGATACCCAATGCTTGTAATTGACGGGCAATGGGTTCTAAACCATCTTTGTAAAAAACAGAAATCAGCGCAGAATTAATTTTTTTTTGCATAAGTTTTGCTTTCAGCCCGCAGGCAGTTAAATGGGGCAAAAATTAGAGATTGAACTCAAACGCACCCTGTTCAGGTACGGAATGATGGCGCAAATGTAGGCGGTCTGCTTCTTTTTTCCATAGCTGTATTTTCCACAAGGGGTTGCTGCTATCAAAAACCAATATGGATTTGGGGTAACGCTTTGCTATTTCAGCAAATGGAATAGTTGCGCCACCTGCTAAAACAATCAAATCAATTTTTGGAACCATATATAATGAAGGAAAAACCAAGCTGGGATGCACCAATAATAGTTTTTTATTCGGGCCGATAACAAATGGTTGATGTAGTTGAATTTTTGTTTGTAATAGGGGAGTGCCTGCTCTGTAAAGGGTTCGGGTTGGAGAGAGATAATTGTTTTTTAATATAGGGTTCCGTTCAACTGCGGGGTCTCCAATAAACCGATGCCCTAATCCCTCTAAAATATCTATAGCAGAATATTTAGGTGAATGGTATACAATTATTTTTTGCTGATGCTGTAATTGAATTAAATCAATGGAACGGATTGCAATAAATAAAAGGATTCCAATACAGCCCAACCAAAAAGCCCATTTGGTTTTTTCTGCAATCCAAATGGATATACCAATGATGCATACATATAAGCAAATGGTTTGAACCAAAGACACTTGTATATATTCTGTTAACGCGAATGGTAGGCTTGCACTATTTTGAATAAAGTCATTTAATGTTCCTATCAACCATTCTGTTATTGCGCCTACTGGTTGTGCAATTAAATCAAATGGTGCAATCAACAATAAACCCATCAATAGATACAGAATGAATCCAGAAATAGGGACTGCAATAAAATTGGTCAATAAAAATAGATTGGGAAAACTATTGAAATAATAAAGCAATAAAGGAAGGTTTAGCAGTTGCGCTGCAAGCGTTACGCTACAGAGTTGCCAGCAGTGTCGCAGAATTTTATTTTCTACATATATCCATTTTTCAATTGGTTTTGCAAACAATACGATGCCAAGCACTGCTGCATAAGACAATTGAAATCCGATATCCCATAAAAACAGGGGGCGATACAACAATAGGCAGAATGCAGACCCAGCAAGGGTATTAATCATATGATTGGGTCTGTTCTGTTGCGCTGCTAACAAGATAAAACTGAACATGACAGCAGCTCTTAAAACTGAAGCACCTGCACCCGTAAGCAATGTAAATCCCCATATAATTAATAAAATGATGCTTCTTTTAAACCATTGCATTTTTTTAAAACGATTCATTGGTTTAAAGAGCCATAATAAAAGTGCATAAATCATTCCTAAGTGCAAACCACTAATCGCAATAATATGAATCACTCCAGTACTGCTATAGGCATTCATTAATTCTTTATCCAGATTTTTTTTATATCCAATCAGTAAGGCTTCTGCTACACTTCGTTCTCTTGGAATCCGAATGTTTTTTTCTAGTACCCTTAATACATATTCTTTACTCTTGCTTAATACTGAAGCGGAAAATTTAGATGAATCAATAATAGCAAAATCAGCAGCAGTTAAATATACTTGATGATGAATTTTTTGGGTTTCGGCGTATTCTTTAAAATTAAATCCACCGGGATTACTGGTATTGGCAATGGGCAATGGTTTTTTGTATAACTGAATAGTAGTGCCAGCATTCAATGCGTTCATTTGAGTAGATGGGTGAAAATAAATCAGCAAAAAGGTTTCTCCCATTGCAGCTGTTGCTTGATAGCTATTGGTTTTTTTAATTGGAGTTTCCTCCAATACTACCCTTGCTTTAATTTGAATAGTTGTAGTTGTATCAAGTTGATAAATACTTATTCCTACACCCATAAAGACCAGGCTAATCAATAGTCCACTGATCCATTTTTTCTTGAAATAGGTTTGAATGGAAAGCTGATCTACTATCATCCAGAGAATAATTAATCCGCTCAAACACAGCAATAGCAAGGATGGTGGAATGGGTACATATTTACCCATCAGAATACCCAATGCCAATGCAATGGTAATGCGTGTGAGGGGAAACCGCCACCATCTTTGCTCTTTAAAAACAGTTGCCATTGAATAAACCTAAATAAAAAGGCTGCAGTTTTTTGCTGCAGCCTCAAAATCAGGTATTAATACCTTATCTACTCAGGTTCATACTACGCTCTTTGTACAGGGTTCTGAAATAAGGATCTCTTAAGTCTTTAATAAAACGAATGGCTTCTCCGGTGCTCTTCATTTCTGGTCCTAACTCTTTGTTTACACCTGGGAACTTATCGAAACTAAATACGGGTTCTTTAATGGCATACCCTTCTAGTTTTTTATCCATGGTAAACTCAGATAATTTGGCCGCACCCAACATTACTTTGGTAGCAATATTCAAATAAGGAATTTGATATGCTTTGGCAATAAATGGAGTAGTTCTAGATGCACGAGGGTTTGCTTCAATTACATATACTTTACCATTTTTAATGGCAAACTGAATATTAATTAAGCCCTTGATATTTAAAGCACGTGCAATTTTCTCTGCATAAAATTCCATGGTTTCAATCACCAATGGCGTTAAATTAAATGCAGGTAATACCGCATTACTGTCTCCACTATGAATACCAGCAGGTTCAATATGTTCCATCACGCCCATGATATGGAATTCTTCTCCATCAAATATGGCGTCTACTTCCGCTTCTTGGCATCTATCTAAGAAATGATCAATTAAGATTTTATTACCAGGAATATGTTTCAATAAACTAATAACCGCTTTCTCTACTTCTTCGTCGTTAATAACGATTCTCATACGCTGCCCACCAATTACATAGCTAGGTCTAACCAAAACAGGGTATCCTACTTTGTTGGCCACTTCAATCGCTTCCTCTGCATTGTATGCGGTACCGTATTCTGGATAAGGAATATTTAGTTCTTTAAGCAAATCACTAAAACGGCCTCTGTCTTCAGCAATATCCATGTTCTCAAAAGAAGTACCAACAATTGGAATGCCTTTCTCATGTAAGCGCTTCGCCAGTTTCAAAGCAGTTTGACCACCTAACTGAACAATAATTCCATCTGGCTGCTCTAATTCAATAATCTCCCATAAGTGCTCCCAAAATACTGGCTCGAAATACAATTTATCTGCCATATCAAAATCGGTAGAAACTGTTTCCGGATTACAATTCACCATAATGGCTTCGTAACCACATTCTTTAATAGCCAAAAGACCATGTACGCAACAGTAATCAAACTCAATTCCCTGACCAATGCGGTTGGGGCCGCTACCTAAAACAATGATTTTTTTCTTTTTAGAAGGGATCGATTCGTTGGAGTTCAGTGTAGGGTTCATTTTTTACAAGAATTCTGCAAAATTAAGGGGTCTGAACAATTTTGGCTGTTATTTTTTGAAGCGCCCTATTTTATGCAGAAAAATAGCCAATACTGCGGTTTTCTTCGTTTAAAGAGAACCCGTATTGGCTAATAGATTTAAAATAATTGTACTATCTAATTTGACCTCTAATTACTCCAGATGGTCTCATGGTTGAGTGTACATTCACATAGAGTGCATCATTTTTAATTGAATTCAGGATGGCAGTACTTGGTGAAAAGACTTTGCTCATTCCAAAGTCAGCTGCATTATCACAAATTCCAATTAATACACCACCATTCGCTCCAGCAGCACCACTATGTATATGCGCTGCACTTAATGCGTCGGTTGATTCTAAATTGGTTACGGTTACCCTGCTATATAACTTATTGTCGGAAGTGATACGTAATAGGGCCATTCCAGTTGCGGTTGTTGTAACAGAAGGCACTTCATTTGCACCAGATAACGCTACACTGGCAGCAAAAGTAACTTCATTGAATAGCTGACCTCTTACAATACCAGAGCCCACTTGAGTAGAATGTATGTTCAGGTATAAATTGGCTGTTCCTGCTTTTAAGCTGTCGATCAAGGAAGCTCTTACATTTTTAACAGTCGATTTTAAACTGCTTCCAGTAAAAGCAGGCATTAAGTCTAATACAACTGGGCCATTGGTTACAGGGTCTCCAGCGTGAATATGCGCTAAGGTTAAGTTATCGGTTGATGCAAAACCAGTGATAGAAGCATCTACCATAATTGAATTGTCATTGTAAATTTTAATCATCGCCATACCTCTTTCCGTTCTTCCAGTTGGTTGAGGGTTTTCATTGGCTGCTGCTAGTGATACCATTATTTCCTTTACCAGCTGTGCTTCTGGGGCAGTATCATTTTTTTTACAAGAACTAAAAATGGCCGTTGCGGCTAAGATGATGGCAAATAGTTTAAAATTTTTCATGGTTTTTATTTTTACTTACGATAAATGATTCAGTTTGGTTTTCGCGCTTCATCATAAATGCCAATTGTTTAATTTAAATTTGATAAAACAGGTAAAGTCGTTTACAAAATCATTTACATGAAACAGCTGCTTATCATCCTTTTTTCGATCGTTTTATTCGCTTGTGCCAGCCCCAAAGTATTAGACGTATCCACAGCGCCAGAAGCTGATTTTAGTAAGTACAAAACCTTTGCATTTTATGAAGTCACCGCTTTAGGGGATACCATTACTGAAGGATTTAATGAGCGCATTGGCTATTTAAAAAAAGCCATTACTGCTGAAATGGAGCAGCGTCAATTTAAACAAGTGAGTAGCAATCCTGATCTCTTGATTAATATAGGCATTGCTATTAAACTAGAAGTACAAACAAGAGAAACAGATTGGAGAACAGATGGGATGATGAAGTATGTAGGTCAACGAAATTATAAATGGCAGTCTAAAGAAATAGAAGTAGGCAGGTATAGAAGGGGTGCTTTTACATTGCATATAGTGGATGCCGCTCAAAATCATATGCTATGGACAGCTACCCTTCGGGGATCATTGCCTGATGACAATTCTAAAGTGGTTTCATTTGCACAAAAAGGAATCAATCGTTTATTCCAACAGTTTCCAGTTCCAGCTCGTCTTTAATAACAGCTTATTTTTAATGGTGCTTATTTTACTTCACGCAGTTCTTCCCAACGTGATGTATAGCGCGGGCTGCGCAATTCTTGGCGCATTTTCCAATTGCGTTGGGTACCAGCAGTAGCAAATTGAATCATATCGTTGCGCATGGCAAAATTGATATTGTCGATGGTGCTCATGAGTAGTCGATTTTGCTGAGGAATTTTTTGTGCAAATAAATTTCCTTGCACCGATTCGTCTGGAACAATACTACTCAAAATCACTCCTGCTTTTTTATAGATGCATCCTTCTTCAAATAATTGGTCTACTAGTTCAACAGCAGGTTTAATGAGTTCGTTGGTAGCTGATGTTGCAAGGGGCAAATGAACGTATCCACCTACGCTATTACCATGCCTGAATTTTCCACCATTGTGTTCTTGTTTGGGTACCACAAAAACATAAATAACAGCAGCTGCACTTTGTTGTCTTCTTAATTTTTCTGCAGCTCGAGTAATATAAGTAGCAATGGCTTCTTTAATATGTTCTTTGTTGGTTACATTTTTACCAAACATGCGCGTAGTAGCAATCATTTTTTTATTGAGCAATGGGTCTTTCATTTCAATACTCTTGATGCCATTCAATTCTCGCAACAGTCTTTCTCCTACAATGCCCCCCATATTTTTTTGTACCCATGTTGCGGGCATGCTGCGCAAGTCTAAAGCGGTATTGATACCGTACTTGCGCAACTTTTCTGCATACTGCCTACCTACTCCCCAAATATCTTCAACAGCTGTTCGTTGCAAAGCATCTGCAATTTGTTCTGGACTTTCTAGTACCATGATGCAATTGGTGGCTGCTTTATTTTTTTTTGCCAATCTGTTGGCCACTTTACTTAATACTTTGGTGGGTGCTACACCAATCGATACTTTAATGCCCGTCCATTGTTCTACGGTATCTTTTAGGTGGAGCGAAAACGCCGCCAACTGTTCCCGCTCAATATGATCGAGCGTGATAAAGCATTCATCCACCGAATATACTTCTACCGCACCAGGGGGTAAGAGTTGTCTTAGGGTTTCCATTACTCGCCAGCTAAGATCCCCATACAAATTGTAGTTAGAAGAAAAAGTATGAATGCCTTTTTGTTCAATCAATTGCTTGGCCTGAAAATAAGGAATACCCATGGCTACGCCTGCTTGCTTGGCTTCGTCGCTGCGCGATACAATGCAACCATCGTTGTTGCTCAAGACCACAACAGGCGCGTCTTGTAAGGCAGGCAAAAAAAGTCTTTCGCAAGAACAGTAAAAACTATTGCAATCAATAATCCCAATCATAGTGGTTTGAATAAGGAAGACTTGGTTGAATAATTATACTGCGTGAATGGAGTAAGTGACTACCCCCCAAACCTGGGCACGTTCATCAAAACCGCTGAGTTGGATATCCGAAAATTTTTTGTTCTCGGCTATCAGCGTTAGTTGATTAAAATTTTTGTGCAGCCTTCTCACCAGCAATTCTCCGTCTAAAATGGCGATGATGATTTTACCACTCACGGGTTTGATGCTTCGGTCTACCACGAGGGTGTCTCCGCTAAAAATGCCTGCACCCGTCATCGCGTCGCTGTTCATTCTAAAGAAAAACGTGGCCGGTTTATTGTGTACCAACTGTTCGTTTAGGTCGATGCCTCGCTCCATATAGTCGTCGGCAGCAGCCCCAAATCCAGTGGCATTGGCAGTGGGTACCTCCCATTGCGTGTATTGCTTAGAGCCCTTGTAGGCGGCCCCATACCCGATTTCCCCATCCATAAAATAAATTTTTACTTACTAAATAATTTAGTAAATTTATACTAAAATAATTATCAATTAAATTTTTGTTTATGCAGGCAGGATATGTTTTGAACAGCGCTCAACAGACCCCTATTAGTAGTGACAGGGAGCAATATTTGCTAATGGCATATCCTCGATTTGAAGGGAATCAGCCAGCTATTCTGCCTATTGAGATAGCGGTATTTGAAGCCACGGAGCAAATGGAAGAAACCATTATCCGTTGGATGCATCGCATCATCAGCAATAAAGCACCCTTTACCATACAAATCAAACAGCAGATAGACGATGCAACCGGCAGATTGCAACTGTCTATTGCAGATGCAACGCCCTTTCAACAATTGGCTAAGCAATTAGAAGTAGTGAGTCAATACATCAATAGTTACCAGTGCAAGGAAATTTATTTCAACCTAAGGCCTTATTTGCGCAGCAACCAACCCTGTTTTGCAGGATTGTTTACCATAACCGAATTGGTACTCCTGCGCAAGCGGTTTGAGCAAGCCGATTATCGCCAAGTAAACGTATTTGGGCTTAAACCCTGATTGATGCAGGTGCTTTGAAGACTTAGCTTTATTTTCGTTAAAACTAGCAACGTTTAATGGAATCAGTTATAGCAGCAATTGAAGCACTTTGTCAGCAAGTATTGAAGCTCACCCCCGACCGAATAGAAAAACTACCCCAGAGTGGAAGCGACCGAATTTATTTTAGGGTGTATACCGGTGAGCAAACATGTATAGCCACTTACAATATCAATACAAAAGAGACCGCCACATTTGTATACTTCAGTAAGCATTTTAAGCAAGCGAACTTGCCCGTTCCCGCCATCTTAGGCGTGAATGAAACCAATACTATTTATTTGCAAGAAGACTTAGGTACCGATTCTTTGCTGAATAAATTAGAAGCCAACGGGCATGGCGATTATTCCTATCAATTGTTTCAACAAAGCTTGGCGCAGTTAGCCAGAGTGCAAGTGTTGGGGCATAAAGGATTAGATTATAGTTGGTGTTTAACTGCAAAAGAATTTGGCAAGCAGGCCATCATGAGTGACCTCTTGTATTTTAAATATTATTTTTTAGATACCCTACAATTGCCTTACGATAAGCAGGCAATGTTAGACGATTTTGATGCACTCAGCACTTATTTAACCAGAACGCAGAATAAGTTTTTTATGTTCCGCGATTTCCAGAGTAGGAATATTATTGTGCAAAATGATCAAGTTCATTTTATCGATTACCAAGGCGGCATGCAAGGCGCATTGCAATACGATGTGGCTTCTTTGTTGTGGCAGGCCAAAGCAGAATTGAGTGAAGAATGGAAAGATAATTTGTTGGAATATTATATGGATCAGGTAGATCCATTATTAGAAGAGCCAGTAGACCGAATAACTTTTGTAAGCCAATACAATGGATATGTATTGATTCGCTTGTTGCAAGTATTGGGTGCTTATGGATTTAGGGGCTTGTTTGAGCGGAAAGCCCATTTCTTAGCAAGCATACCATTGGCTTTACAGAACCTCAAATTTTTTATAGAGCATAAGCGGGTTGGCATTGTTACACCTGAATTTGATCGAGTATTGAAATTGGTGGTAGATCAAAACATGATCAACAAATTTGTTGCTCCACAAGCCAATGAAAATACCCCATTAACCATTGAGATCAATAGTTTTAGTTATAAGCGCGGCATACCAGTAGACGATACAGAAAATGGGGGAGGCTTTATGTTCGATATGCGTGGTATTTTAAATCCGGGACGATTTGATGAGTACAAAAAATTAACAGGCAAAGACAAACCTGTGCAAGATTTTCTAGAGCAAAGAACCAAGATGGATAAATACCTGAACAGTGTTTGGGATTTAATTGATATAACGGTAGAAGAATATTTGAGCAGAGGCTTTGCCAATTTGATGATCAATTTTGGTTGTACAGGCGGTCAACATAGAAGTGTATACGCAGCAGAACAAACCGCCAGGCATTTGCGAAACAAATACAAACTGAAAGTAAATTTAACACATACCAATAGTGCCAACTGGGTTAAATAAAGCATCGTATGAAAGCAATGATTTTTGCAGCGGGATTAGGTAGTAGGCTAAAACCTTGGACAGACAGTCATCCCAAGGCATTGGCCCCGGTGAATGGGAAGTCTTTATTAGAGCGGAATATTTTGTATTTACAACAATATGGAATTAGGGAAGTAGTAGTGAACGTACACCATTTTGCGAATCAAATTATTGATGCCATTGAAAGCAATAATGGCTGGGGCTCTTCAGTTACTATTTCAGACGAAACCGATGAAGTATTAGAAACAGGGGGAGGCTTAAAAAAAGCAGCACATTTTTTTAAAGGAGAAGCGCATGTGGTCATCATGAATGCAGATATTCTAACCAATATGCAATTGGACCAAATGATACAGCAGCACAAACAAACTGATGCATTGGCAACATTGGCCGTATCGCAAAGAACCACTTCAAGGTATTTTTTATTTGGAGACGACAGTAAATTAAAAGGCTGGAAGCATGAAGGAACAGGAGAGGTAAAGCCTGCAGGTCTTGATACCAATGGATTACACAGCAGGGCATTCAGTGGAATACATGTGGTGCAACAATCTTTGTTTGCAAAAATTAAACAGGAAGGAAAATTCTCCATGGTAGATGTTTACCTAGATTTATGTGCTTCAGAAAATATTTATTGCTTTGATCATACAGGTGCACTATTGTTAGATGTAGGAAAGCCTGAGAGTTTAAACAAAGCAGCCAGCTTATTTTTTTAATGAATAGTTCCCTACATTTTGCATTGATTGGTTGTGGCAATATTGCTACTGAACATGCTATGCAAATAACCAGAGTAGGGGTATTGGTTGCAGTAGTAGATACCGATATCACTAAAGCCAAAAAATTCGGTGATCAATATGGTGTTCCATTCTTTGACAACACCAGTGCAATGTATGCAGCCACTCATCCAATCCATATAGTAGTAATTGCTACGCCCAATGGGTTACATGCGGAACAAGCCATCGAAGCCATGCAAGCAGGTTGTCATGTATTGGTGGAAAAGCCAATGGCACTAAATGTTTCAGCCATTGCGCAAATGCAGGAAGTGTCGGCGCAAACTGGAAGGCAAATTTTTTCTGTTATGCAGAATCGATTTAATCCTCCTGTACAACTGATCCATTCCTTATTGCAGAAACAAGCACTGGGAAAAATAGCGCGTGTTCAAGTAAACTGTTTTTGGCATAGACCTGCTAACTATTATACCAATAGTTGGCATGGAACAATGGCATTGGATGGGGGTACTTTGTTTACTCAGTTTAGTCATTTTATAGACCTGCTTTGTTGGTTATTTGGAACAGTACAAAAAGTGCAAGCCCAATTTCACAATACAGCTCATCAAGGATTAATGGAATTTGAAGATGAAGGAAAGATTCAATTGGAATTTGCATCTGGAATAAAAGGAAGTATGGATTATTCGGTGAATGAGCCCAATATAAATAGAGAGGGCTCCCTCACTATTTTCTCATCAAAAGGAATGGTTAAAGCGGGGGGAGCTTACCTGAATACATTTGAATTCGACATCAACGATGCAAAACTTTCTGCCGAATTAGCAATGGAATTGGATGCATTGAATAAAAAGCATTTTGCTCCCAACGATTATGGGCAATACAAAGGGAGTATGCGCAACCATCATTTAGTTTATGAAAGTTTGACCAATACATTGCTGAACCAAACAGCTTATTATACAACTGTGGAAGAAGCAAAGAATACCATCCGTCTGATTAATCTTATTTATCAGGCACGAATATTGAAGGAACTATAATAAAATACAAGTACTATGTTGCCTACTTTTAATTTGATTGAATCTTCTGTAAGAGATGTTCAGTTCGGAAAAAATGTAACCATTGTGGGTCCGGTAAACATCTATGAATGTAGTATAGGGCATGATTCATTTGTAGGTCCTTTTACAGAAATTCAAAAAGATGTATTGATTGGGGAGCGTTGCAAAATACAATCGCATAGTTTTATTTGCAGTTTAGTAAACATTGGAAACGATTGTTTCATTGGACACGGTGTAATGTTCATCAATGATTTATTTGATGAATTAAAGCCAGCTGGGGATCAAGCAAAATGGAAACCTACCCATATTGGGAACCGTGTTTCCATAGGAAGCAATGCCACCATACTTCCAGTTCATATTTGCGACCAGGTAGTTATAGGCGCAGGAGCAGTCGTAACAAAAGATATTACAGAACCGGGCGTTTATGCAGGAAATCCAGCAAAAAAAATTCGGTAGAACAATTTTGAAAATACAACCGATCTATACAATAGCGCTTGTTCTTCTGATATTAAACTTTGATATAGATTTTTTTCTTGTCTAGGATGTAAACAATTAGCCAATAAAAAGCAATCATGCACAATGCATAAACCAAGGAACCCACTCTTGGGTCTGCTGCAATGGGTTTGCATAAATAAGTGTAAAACCAAGACAAGAATGAAGTGTAATGTTTGGTGCCATCTGCATCGGTTGAATCTACCCAACGCAATAAGCTAGCTAATCTGGGTAAAAAGCCACTTAAAACAAAAATGAACAATGGATTTTTTCCAAATACATCAAAGAACCTACTCCATGCACCTTTTGCACCTTTGAATTCGATGGCATAAATCATGACCCCAATGGTTAAAATGGCTAAGCCAGTTGTGTAAATGGTATAACTACTGGTCCATATTTTTTTGTTGATGGGGAAAACCAAGTCCCAGCAATAGCCTGTAGCAGTTAACACAATTCCTGCAACCAATAAGCCACTGAGCATATCGGTATTTTTTCCTTTCAGTTGAATGTATTGGCCTACCAAGAACCCGAAAATCACTTGAACAATGGCTGCTGGGGTACTCATGAAACCTTCTGGATCAAAGGGAACCCCCTCTCCTTTATAAATATGATTTACCCCAAGAATATCAATATCAATAGGATTGCCAAACCAACCTTGTAAACTATAAGGGTCGCCGGCTGCACCTAAAGCATAGCAGGCAAACCAATAAAGTAATAAAATAGCCATTCCAATGATATAAGCCCCCTTTGTTTTGCCATAAAACACAATCACAGAAGCAAAGAAATAACAGAGCGCAATCCGCTGAAGAACGCCTAAAATTCGAACATTCTCCCAAGATTTTCCAACCAAGGCTTCACCATCCCATTTAACAAAAGGGCTCCAATGTAATAAAACGCCAATCCCAAAAATGAGTAGGGTACGTTTGATTACTTTTTTCCAGAACTCCCCAGCACCAGCCGCTTCAAAGCGAGGCATTACAAATGCCATGGCATTTCCTACAGCAAATAAAAAGAAAGGGAACACTAAATCGGTTGGTGTTACCCCATGCCAAGGGGCATGCATTAAAGGGCCAAAAATATGGCTCCAACTCCCAGGATTATTTACCAGAATCATGAGTGCTACGGTAGCCCCCCTAAATACGTCTAAGGAATAGTATCTGTTACCCATATTTTTACTGTTAGAGCTAAGATAAATCAAATGCATATGTAAGCCAATTTATATAGATATGCATTTAAGGTTGCATATTTGCATCAATAGACTGTCATGAAAAAAGCATTAATCACAGGAATAACCGGACAAGACGGTGCGTATTTAGCAGAATTACTGCTGAAGAAAGGCTATGAAGTGCATGGAATCAAGCGCAGAAGTTCTTTGTTTAATACACAAAGAATCGATCATTTTTATGAAGATCCGCATATACCAGATCGTCATATGGTATTGCATTATGGAGACCTTACCGATAGCACTAATTTAATTCGGATTATACAAGAAGTGCAGCCAGATGAAATTTACAATTTAGCTGCAATGAGCCATGTGCATGTAAGTTTTGAAACACCAGAATATACAGCCAATGCAGATGGGGTGGGAGCCTTAAGAATTTTAGAAGCCATCCGTTTATTGGGCTTAACTAAAAAGACCAAATTTTATCAAGCATCTACTTCTGAATTATATGGTTTAGTACAAGCAGTTCCGCAAAGCGAAACCACGCCTTTTTATCCAAGAAGTCCATATGCCGTAGCTAAGTTATATGCCTATTGGATAACCGTGAATTACCGTGAAGCTTATGGCATGTATGCTTGTAATGGAATTTTATTTAATCATGAAAGTCCATTGAGAGGAGAAACATTTGTAACCAGAAAAATTACCAGAGCAGTTGCCAGAATTTCAATGGGCTTACAAGAAACCCTGTATTTAGGAAACCTAGATGCACAAAGGGATTGGGGCCATGCGAAAGATTATGTAGAAGGCATGTGGCGCATGTTACAACAAGATACACCCGAAGACTTTGTATTGGCTACAGGTATCACTACTTATATCAGAGATTTTGTGAGAATGGCATTTGAAGAAGTAGGCGTTGAATTGAATTTTACAGGTGAGGGTGTAAACGAAGTGGGGGTGATCAGTAAAATAACGAATAACCAGGCCCATGGAATGAAATTGGGTCAAGTGGTAGTAAAAGTAGATCCACGTTATTATCGTCCTACAGAAGTAGACTTATTAATAGGAGATGCCACTAAGGCAAAAACAAAATTAAACTGGGTGCCAACCTATACTTTAGCTGAAATGATTAAAGAAATGGTGGCAGCAGATATTATAGTATTTAAAAAAGAACAGTTGTTGCAAAACAACGGATTCACGATAGAGAAAGAACATGAATAAGAATGCAAAGGTTTATGTAGCTGGCCATAGAGGAATGGTTGGGAGTGCCATTGTTAGACAATTACAGGCAGCAGGATTTGCGAGTATTATTACGCGAACATCTGCAGAATTAGACCTGCGTAATCAACAAGCAGTTGCCGATTTTTTTGCTGACCAACAACCCGACTATGTTTTTTTAGCTGCCGCAAAAGTGGGTGGTATTGTTGCCAACAATACCTACCGAGCAGAATTTATTTATGATAACCTGATGATGGAAAGCAATATCATTCATCAGAGTTATTTGAATGGAGTGAAAAAATTATTGTTCCTAGGTTCTTCTTGTATTTACCCTAAAATGGCGCCACAGCCATTAAAAGAAGAATATTTATTGAGTGGATATTTAGAGGAAACCAATCAGCCCTATGCCATTGCAAAAATTGCTGGTATAGAATTATGTGATAGTTATCGGGCACAATATGGCTGTAATTTTATTTCTGCCATGCCCACCAATTTATATGGGCCTAATGACAATTATGATTTAGAAAAAAGCCATGTATTGCCAGCCATGTTGCGCAAGTTTATTACGGCCAAGGCAAACAATGAACCATCGGTTACCATCTGGGGAACAGGAACGCCTAAAAGAGAATTCTTGCATGTAGATGATTTGGCAGAAGCATGTATGTATTTGATGGAACACTATAATGAAAAAGGATTGGTGAATATAGGAACAGGTATAGATGTGACCATTTTAGAATTGGCCCAAATGGTGAAGCAGGTAACCGGATATGAGGGAAAAATTGAGTTAGACCTATCCAAACCAGATGGTACTCCCAGAAAATTAATGGACGTCACCAAGATTAATCAATTTGGATGGAAAGCCAGGATAGACTTGCATACGGGCATTTCAATGGTGTACGAATTGGTTAAAAATGCCCCTTGGAATAAGTAAGTCTAAAACTAAAACAAGCGTACAAAATAGTACCTTTATATTATTAAGAAATTCATTATGTCTAAAAACATTGTTATCACGGGAGGGGCAGGTTTTATTGGCTCTCATGTAGTAAGATTATTTGTAAATAAATATCCCGATTATCAAATCATCAACTTAGATGCTTTAACCTATGCGGGCAACTTAGAGAACTTAAGAGATATAGAAAACAAGCCCAATTATCGCTTTGCCAAAGTGAATATTTTGGATGTGAAAGCCATCGAAGAATTGTTTGATCAATACCAAGTTACCGATGTTATTCATTTAGCTGCTGAATCTCATGTGGATCGTTCTATTGTATCTCCATTAGATTTTGTGTACACCAATGTAATTGGTACAGTTAATTTATTGAATACAGCAAAACAAAAATGGGCAGCCGATTTAAGCAATCATCGTTTTTATCATGTATCAACTGATGAAGTATATGGAAGTTTAGGCGCAGAAGGATTATTTACTGAAGAAACGGCGTATGACCCCCGTTCTCCTTATTCAGCAAGTAAGGCTTCGTCCGATCATTTTGTAAGAGCTTACCATGAAACCTATCACTTGCAAACAGTGATTTCGAACTGCTCGAATAACTATGGACCTTTTCATTTTCCGGAGAAATTGATCCCCTTATTCATCAATAATATTATTCAAGGCAAACCATTGCCTGTTTATGGAGATGGATTGTATACCCGTGATTGGTTGTATGTAAAAGATCATGCCATTGCAATTGATATGGTATTCCATAAAGGCGTAACGGGTGAAACCTATAATATTGGTGGCTTTAACGAATGGAAAAATATTGACTTAGTGAAGTTGTTGTGTACTCAAATGGATGAAAAATTGGGTAAGCCAGCAGGGACTAGTGAACAATTAATTACCTATATCAAAGACAGACCAGGACACGATAGAAGATATGCCATTGATGCATCTAAAATTAATCGTGAGCTAGGATGGAAGCCGAGTGTTACTTTCCAAGAAGGATTAAGTGAAACCATCGATTGGTTTTTAGCTAATACAGAATGGTTGAATAATGTAACCAGTGGCAACTATCAACATTATTATGAATCTATGTACAGTAATAAGTAATCATGCAAATTGAATATACCCCCATCGAAGGTTGCTTTATTATTCACGACACATTTTTTGGTGATAGTCGCGGATATTTTTTTGAAAGTTTTAATAGAAATACTTTTCTAGAAAAAACAGGCGTAGCTATCGATTTTGTACAAGACAATCAATCCAATTCATCTAAAGGGGTGTTAAGAGGATTGCATTACCAAAATGGAGAATTTGCTCAAGCTAAATTAGTAAGGGTGTTGAGTGGAGCGGTGCTGGATGTTGCAGTAGACCTCCGCAAAGATTCTAAAACTTTTGGACAGCACGTGGCTGTTGAATTAACAGGAGAAAGCCGCACACAATTTTTTGTACCTCGCGGATTCGCACATGGGTTTATTGTGCTAAGTGAGCAAGCCACTTTTTTTTATAAAGTAGACAACTATTATCATAAGGAATCAGAAGGTGGTATCATTTACAATGATCCAGATTTAGCCATTGATTGGAAGTTACCAGCCAGTGAAATAAAATTGTCTGAAAAAGATTTGAACTTGCCTCTTTTAAGAGACACTGTAAATAGCTTACTATTTTAATTTAACGCTTATACCAATATTATGAAAGGAATCATTTTAGCAGGCGGATCGGGCACTAGGTTATATCCTATTACCAAAGGCATTAGTAAACAATTGATGCCCGTGTATGATAAGCCCATGATTTACTACCCACTTTCGGTGTTAATGTTGGCAGGTATAAAAGAGATTTTATTTATTACAACGCCACAAGATCAAGATCAGTTTAAAAGATTGTTGGGTGATGGTTCTGAAATTGGATGCAGTTTTTCATATGAAGTGCAACACGAGCCCAATGGTCTAGCACAAGCATTTGTGATAGGAGAAAAATTTATTGGGAACGACAAAGTCTGTTTGATTTTAGGAGACAATATTTTTTACGGAGCAGGCTTTAGTAAGTTGGTGCAGAGCTTTAATGATGTGGATGGGGCTGCGGTATTTGCTTATGAAGTAAACGACCCAGAGCGTTATGGTGTTGTAGAATTTAACGAACAAAAGCAAGCCATTTCTATTGAAGAAAAACCGAAAGAACCCAAGTCTAACTATGCGGTTCCCGGTTTGTACTTTTATGATAACTCCGTTGTTGAAATTGCTAAAAATATTGCTCCTTCCCCAAGAGGCGAATATGAAATCACCGATGTAAACCGAGTATACCTCAACCAAGGAAAACTGCATGTAGGTATTATGAACAGAGGTACTGCTTGGTTAGATACTGGTACATTTGATTCATTTGCCGATGCTTGTGAATTTGTACGAGTAATTGAAAAGCGCCAAAGCCAAAAAGTAGGATGTATTGAGGAAGTTGCCTACCGAATGGGCTTTATAGATAGGGCCCAATTAATGGTTCTTGGTGATAAATATGCCAAGAGTGGTTATGGGGAATACCTGAAGCGTTTAAAGGTTTTGTAATTCTTTTAAACAAAACTGGGAAATTGGCGTTACTATGGTATGAATGCCTTTACAATCAAAGATTTAGAGAACCTGTCGGGTATTAAAGCGCATACCATCCGTATTTGGGAACAGCGGTATTCGTTCCTAAACCCACAGCGCACCGAAACCAATATCCGTTATTATTCGGGTGATGAGTTAAAAACCGTGCTCAATATTGCATTATTGAACAAATACGGTTTTAAAATCTCTCATATCGACAAAATGAGTACCGCAGAAATGCGGGAGAAAACCCTCTCTCTGAACCAAGCCCAAGCACAAATTGAGCGTATGGTGAATGAGCTGATCAGTTGCATGGTAGACATGAAATTGGATGAGTTCGAAATGATTCTAGATGGATACATCAAGAGTAAGGGAATAGAGAAAACCATTCCACAAATCATATTTCCGTTTTTAGAGCGTATTGGAATTTTATGGATTACCAATCATATTAATCCTGCTCAAGAACATTTGGTGACCAATATTATTCGCCAAAAATTGATCATGGGCATAGAAACCTGTCATGCTCCATTGGTACAAAAAAAGACGGTATTGGTATTTTTACCAGAAGGAGAGCACCATGAATTGGGTATTTTATTTACCAACTATTTGTTTAAGAGTAGGGGCATTAAAGTGATTTATTTAGGTGCCAATGTTCCATTGAAAGATGTGGAATATGTGGCTACACTAAAGAAGCCAGATTTCTTGTATTCACACTTAACTTCTGTTGCCAATAATTTCAACTTTGAGAAGTTTTTGGTGAATGTTCAGAATCGAATTCCTGAGTTCCAGGTGATTGTTTCCGGTGCATTAACCCAGAATTATAAGAAGCGCATACCAACAAATGTGTCATTTAAGAAGTCACTTTCTGAAGTAATGGAATACATTTCTGCCTTATAGCAATATATTATAATGTTTAAACAACAATCAATCAACCCGCTATCAGCGGGTTTTTTGTTTCACATTTCTTTAATAAAAATTAAACAAAAATATCCCTTGGTTCCAATTATTATGTTTAGCTTTATGCTCTAATAAATTAAACAATACGCCATGTCTACCCTAGATTTCAATCAAATGCTGGTTAATAATGCGGATTTTTTGAAACCATTTGCGGTTACTTTAACACGCGATCAGGAAGCGGCCAAAGACCTATATCAGGAAACTTTGTTCAGGGCATTGGCTAATAAAGACAAGTACAATGTTGGTACCAATATTAAAGCATGGTTGTACACGATCATGCGTAATATTTTCATCAACAACTACAGAAGAAAATCTAAGCAAGCAACCATTTTTGATAATACCCCGAACGAATTTTTGTTAGACTTTAATCAAGGGGCTGTTGCCAATGAAGCTATTGCAGGAATAAATATGAAAGAGGTTAAGCAAGCCATTCATAATCTTCCAGAAATTTTTAGAAATCCATTTCTCTTATATTTTGATGGGTACAAATACCATGAAATTGCAGAAATGTTAGATGAGCCCTTGGGTACAATAAAAAGCAGAATTCACTTTGCTAGAAAACTGCTAAAAGCGCATGTACAGCGTTTCTAAGAAATTTCATTAACTTACGTTTCAAGTGAAGAATAAGCAAGCGATCGTAATCGGAAGTGGTTTCGCGGGCATGTCCGCGGCTTCCTTTCTAGCCAGATCGGGCTGGAATGTTACCGTACTAGAAAAGCATGAATTACCAGGAGGCAGAGCAAGAAAATTTGCTGCTGAAGGATTCACATTTGATATGGGTCCAAGTTGGTATTGGATGCCCGATGTTTTCGAACGTTATTTTGAACAGTTCGGAAAAAAAGTGAGCGACTATTATCAATTAACCAGATTAGATCCTTCTTATAGAGTATACTGGCCAGATGATATAACAGATATACCTGCCAATTATCAAGAGCTAAAAGCATTATTCGAAAAATTAGAACCAGGTGCAGGGCAGCAATTGGATTTGTTTATGAAAGAAGCCGCCTACAAATACGAAGTAGGGGTAAACAAATTAGTATTTAAACCTGGCCAATCTCTCGTTGAATTTTTAGATTTAGATTTAGTAAAAGGGGTTTTTAAGTTGGATGTGTTCAACTCTATGAAATCCCATGTGGGCAAGTACTTCAAGAATCCTAAACTGGTTGAATTAATGGAATTCCCCGTATTGTTTTTGGGGGCATTACCTGAACATACGCCTGCATTGTATAGTTTAATGAACTATGCAGATATTAAAGGTGGAACCTGGTATCCGCATAAAGGGATGTACGAAATTGTGCAAGGCATGTATGATTTGGCCATTTCATTAGGCGTTGATTTTAGGTTTAATCATCCTGTGAATCAAATTAATGTTGAGAATGGAATTGCAAAATCGGTTTCCTGCATGGCTAATACACCAGCAGGAAAAGTCATGGTAACCCTTGAAGCAGATGTTATAGTGGGTGGGGCAGATTACCATCATGTAGAAACAGATTTATTGCAACCAAAGTATCAAACTTATACGCCTGCTTATTGGGATAAAAGGGTAATGGCTCCCAGTTGTTTGTTGTATTATATTGGATTAAACAAACGCATTACTGGAGTGCCGCATCATTCCTTATTTTTTGATACCGATTTTGGCTTGCACGGAAAAGAAATATATACTACCAAAGAATGGCCTACCGACCCATTGTTTTATATGTGTGTGCCTTCTGTTACAGACCCTACTGTAGCACCCGAAGGTTGTGAAAACTTATTTTTATTAATACCAGTTGCAACAGGATTAACAGGTGATACCGAGGAATTGCGAGAAAAATATTTTAATTTGATTGTAGATCGGATTGAAAAACAGATTGGACAATCCATTAAAGACGCGATTATTTATAAAAAGACCTTTGCACAAAGCGATTTTATTAGCGAATACCATGCTTTTAAAGGAAATGCATATGGATTAGCGAACACTTTGCTACAAACTGCTGTTTTAAAGCCGTCGTGCAGAAGTAAAAAAGTAAAAAACTTATTCTTTACAGGACAACTAACCGTTCCTGGGCCAGGGGTTCCTCCCAGCTTAATCAGCGGTGAAGTGGTCGCTAAAGAAATTTCGAAATTATATGATTAAACTGTTTCACCAAGTAAGCCAAGAATGTAGCAGAATTACCACGGAGCTATACAGCACCAGTTTTTCTTCTTCCATTCGTCTCTTGCATAAAGATCTTAGAACACCTGTATTTAATATTTACGGGTTCGTAAGATTTGCAGACGAAATAGTTGATACATTCCACGACTTCGATAAAGAAACATTGCTGGCAGAATTTAAAGCAGCAACGTATAAGGCAATTGATCAGAAAATTTCTTTGAATCCCATTTTGCACAGTTTTCAATTGACCGTGAATGAATATAAAATTGACCGTCAATTAATTGATGCTTTTTTACATAGCATGGAAATGGATTTGGGAAAGAAGCAGTACGACAAATCGGGATATGAAGAATACATTTATGGCAGTGCAGAAGTAGTGGGCTTAATGTGTTTGTATGTTTTTTGCAATGGCGATCAAAGCAGCTACGAACAACTGAAACCCTATGCATGTAGCTTAGGGTCTGCATTTCAAAAAGTGAATTTTTTAAGAGATTTAAAAGCAGATTTTGAAGGATTAGATCGAATGTATTTTCCCGGTTGCGACTTCAGTAATTTTACCCAAGCAGACAAATTAAAAATAGAAGAAGACATTCAAAAAGATTTTGATCATGCTTATGAAGGTATTCTTCAATTGCCTTTAAAAGCCCGTTTTGGTGTTTATGTGGCATATAAATATTATTTGAGTTTATTCAAGAAAATCAAGAAACTTCAGCCACAAAAAATTTTAGACACAAGGGTTAGAATACCTGACCACGGTAAGATGTTTATCTTGGCAAAAGCAGGTATAAGAAGTCAATTAAATCTGCTCTAAATACATGTTAGAACAAGTGATTCTGGTAAATGAAGCCGACCAAGAATTAGGCTTTATGGAAAAAATGGAAGCACATGAAAAAGCTGTTTTGCATCGTGCTTTCAGTGTATTCGTATTTAATCATAAAGGAGAAATGTTGTTGCAGCAAAGAGCCAGCAACAAATACCATAGTGCCAATTTGTGGACCAACACTTGCTGCAGCCATCCTAAACCAGGAGAACTTACTTTAGATGCTGCTAATAGAAGACTGCAAGAGGAAATGGGCTTTGATACTCCCCTTCAGAAAGCTTTTGATTTTGTTTATAAAGCTCCATTCGACAATGGCTTAACAGAATACGAGTTCGACCATGTATTCGTTGGAAACTATGATGGAACTATTCAACCCAATCCTTTAGAGGTTAAAGACTATGCTTTCCGTACATTTGAAAACATTAGCCAATTAATTGAAACAGCGCCTGAGGAATTTACTAGCTGGTTTTTGATTGCTTTTCCAAAAGTAAAAGCATGGTGGATGCAACAAAATAAATAAAGGATATGAGCACAACTACCCCCATTAAAAAAGCATTCGTAATTGGAGCAGGTGTAGCTGGATTGGCAGCAGCCATACGTTTGCAAGTGATGGGATATTCGGTAACTGTTTTTGAAAAAAATGATTACCCTGGAGGTAAACTGAGCCATTTTGAATTAGGCGGTTACCAGTTTGATGCTGGTCCTAGTTTATTTACACGCCCACAATTAATAGAAGAATTATTTGCATTTGCAGGAGAGCCCATAGCTGAATATTTTAGTTATGAACAAGTGCCCATTGCATGCAATTATTTTTATGAAGACGGTACTGTTATTAGCGCGTATGCAGATCATGAAAAGTTTGCAGCCGAATTGCAGGCCAAAACCAATGAGCCAGCAGAGAACTTATATCGATACCTGAATAAATCAGCCGACGCATACAATCATATTGCTGGAATATTTTTACAATATTCATTACATAAACTAAAAACCCTTATTAAAGCTCCTATATATAAAGCAATTCAAACAGTTAAATGGCCCTATCTGTTTCATTCTTTGAACAGTTATAATCAACGGTCTTTTAAATCACCTAAGCTGGTGCAATTATTCAATCGATATGCAACTTATAACGGAAGCAATCCTTACCAAGCACCGGCAATGCTTTCATTGATTCCTCATTTAGAACATAATGAAGGTACTTTTTATCCTAAAGGAGGAATGATCAGCATCACCAATGCACTCTATCAATTGGCTTTAAAAAAAGGAGTGGTATTTGAATTTGGTAAAGGAGTAGATAAAATTATTCGTACCGAAGGAGTAGTAAAGGGGGTAGTAGTAAACAATGAAAATCATTTTGCAGATTTAGTTGTAAGCAATATGGATGTTTATTTTACTTACCAACAATTATTGGGTGATAATATAAAAGCGGCCAAAGTATTAAAACAAGAAAGAAGCAGTAGTGCATTTATCTTTTATTGGGGCATTAATAAAAACTTTTCTCAGTTGGATTTGCACAATATTTTTTTTAGCAGCGACTACGAAAAAGAATTTGAGTCTTTGTTTAAAACAAAACAACCTTTTGCTGATCCAACGGTGTACATCAATATAACTAGTAAAAGAGAACCCTCCATTCAAGCTCCAATGGGAAAAGAAAACTGGTTTGTGATGGTCAACGCACCAGCAAATACAGGACAAGATTGGGAGACAATCAAAGACTTTTATAAGCAAGCAGTACTTAAAAAATTAGGGAAATTGTTAGGAGAAGATATTGAATCATTAATAGAAGTAGAAGAAGTACTATCTCCAGTTAGCATTGAATCAAAAACGGCATCCTATATGGGTTCCTTGTATGGAACCAGCTCTAATAGCAAAACAGCAGCTTTTATGCGGCACCCTAATTTCAGCAATACCATAAAAGGGTTGTATTTTGTAGGGGGAAGTGTTCATCCAGGAGGAGGAATACCACTTTGTTTATCGAGTGCAGCCATTATGGCCAATTTGGTAGGCGAACAGCAAACACAAAAGCATTAGTAGCATGTTATATGAAAGGCCAAGAATACCGCTGTTTCTAGCTCTACTATTCCATATTTCTGGAGTGATAGGAATACTTTTTACACCGTATAAAGACTGGTTTATTCATAATACACCCATTACGTTAATCTTGATGGGGGTATTGTTGGCAGCAAGCCAAGAGCGGGTAGAGAAAGGCTTTATTGGATTTTTTTTCCTAGCATTCGCAACCGGAATGCTTACTGAAATCATTGGCGTAAATACCGGAATCTTATTTGGAGATTATGCTTATGGAACGGTTATGGGCCCTAAGTTGATGGGTGTGCCATTTCTGATAGGCATGAATTGGTTTGTGATTGTATTTTGTTGTGGATCATTAATGCAGCAATTGAATAAAGTCATGTTGGCAAAATATGAAGCGCCCATACCAAGGGCCATTGTTAAATGGTCGGTGGTAATTGACGGGGCAGTGATGGCCACTTTTTTTGATTGGTTAATGGAACCAGTTGCCATCCATTTAGGGTTTTGGACCTGGGAAGGGGGAACCATCCCCATGTTGAACTATGCCTGTTGGTTTGTTATTAGTGCCATTTTGTTGGCCATTCAACAACAGTTGAAAATAAAGGCACAAAACCATTTTGCTATACATTTGTTGATTATACAGGCTTTGTTTTTTCTGTCACTTAGAATTTTCTTATAAGATGATTTATGTATTAGTAACCTTATTGGTATTTGTTGTAATGGAAGGGATTACTTGGTTAACCCATCGATATGTGATGCATGGATTTCTTTGGTATTTACACGAAGACCATCACCAAAAAGGTCCAGGATTTTGGGAAAAGAACGATGCGTTCTTTGTGATTTTTGCAATACCCAGTTGGCTTTGTATTATGCTAGGCAGTATGAATCAAAATTATTGGGTGGTTAGCATAGGAGCAGGTATTGCCTTATATGGCTTTGCTTATTTCTTGGTACACGAAATCATCATCCACCAACGCATTAAATTATTTACTCGTAGTAATAACCGATACATTAGAGCCATTAGATGGGCGCATAAAATGCACCACAAGCACTTACACAAAGAAGAAGGCGAAAGCTTCGGCATGTTGATTGTTGCCAAAAAATATTGGGATAAAATCAGAAGAGACGAAAAGCTAAAAGCAGTATAGTCATTGCAAAAAAAATACGACTATATCATAGCAGGAGCTGGCTGCGCAGGCATGAGTTTGTTAATGCGAATGGTAGCCGATCCCTTTTTTTCAGCTAAAAAAATATTGGTTGTAGATGCGGATGATAAGCAACAAAATGATCGCACTTGGTGCTTTTGGGAAACCCAGCCCGACCTCTTTGAGCCAATAGTATATCACCAATGGACAAAACTTGATTTTTATTCCAATCATTTTTCATCAGAGCTATCCATTGATCCGTATACCTATAAAATGATTCGTGGGATTGATTTTTACCAGTATGTAAAAACCAACGCATCCGCATCTTCTAATATTGAATGGAGAAAAGCATCTGTAAAAAAGTTGGTTGATACAACTTTTGAATTTATTGGCACAAATGAATTAGCTGGTATTGAATTAGTTGATGGAGAAATCATTTATGCTGATTATGTATTCAGCAGTATTTTATTTGAGCCCATCAAAGTGGCAGCGCATGAATATCATTTTCTGCAACATTTTAAAGGATGGGAAATTAAAACTTCAACCGATTGTTTTGATTCAAGTAAAGCAGTATTCATGGACTTCAGGGTTGGTCAAGAAGCGGGCACCACATTCATGTATGTATTGCCTACTTCTGCTAATACGGCTTTGATAGAATATACCTTGTTTACGGAAGAATTATTAGCAGATGAAGCGTATACAATAGCCTTGAAAAAATACATTGTAGAACAATTACAAATAAGTGAATACGAAATTTTGCATGAGGAGAAGGGAGTGATACCTATGACTACCAAACAATTTCCTTACGCAAAAGGCAGCCATATTTTTATTGGAATAGCTGGCGGACAAGCAAAGGCAAGTAGTGGCTATGCATTTAAGTTTATTCAAAAACGCACTGCAAAATTAATTGAAGCCCTTAAAAAAGGAAATCCTTTATCGTATGGTAAAACCATGAATGATTCAAAAGGACATTTGTACGATGCCGTTTTGTTGCATGTTTTGCATCATCGTAAAATGCCAGGGGATGAAATTTTTGCTGCTATTTTTAAGGGGAATAAAGCCAGCAATGTATTGGCGTTTCTAGATAATGAAAGCAGTGTATGGACCGATTTAAAAATCATGAGCAGTGTTCCTACAAATATATTCCTGCCTGCCGCGCTAAAAGAATTACTGTAATTTTATACAATGGCAAACATTGTAACCATTACACTCAATCCAGCTTTAGATAAAAGCATTACTGTTCCTGAATTAGTTCCTGAAAAAAAATTGCGAGCTCTCTCTTCTAAAGTAGAGCCAGGTGGAGGGGGAATTAATATTTCAAGGGGGTTGAAAAAATTAGGGATTGCATCAGAAGCCATTATCTTATCTGGAGGGTATACTGGAAAAACATTGGAAGCATTACTGAGCAAAGAGCAAGTGGATTTTACTGCCATTGCAACTGAAGGAGACACGCGTGAAAATTTTGTGGTATTTGATGAAGACAAAAAATTGCAGTATCGCTTTGGTATGCCTGGAGAATCGGTATCTAATCAAGCGTTGGAATTATTATTGCAAGCGATTGGAAATTGTGCACATGCAGATTATATAGTGGTGAGTGGAAGTTTGCCGCCTGAAACACCAGTAACTATCTTTCATGAAATTGCGCTGATTGCAAAACAGCTGAATGCGAAGTTGATTATTGATACATCTGGTGACGCATTAAAAGCTGCTGTGAAGGAGGGCTTGTATTTGATCAAACCCAACCTGCGTGAATTAGCTTCTTTAGTGGGTAAGGATTGGATTGATACTAATGAGGTAATAGAAACCGCAAGGCAAGTCATAGCAGCAGGAGATTGTGAAGCGATGGCTGTTTCAATGGGAGCAGAAGGGGCTATGTTGATTACAGCCACCGAACAGTTCAAAGCGGTAGCACCTAAAGCACCCGTATTAAGCACAGTAGGAGCTGGGGATAGTATGGTTGCAGGTATGTTAGCAGCATTAACCAAAGGATGGGGATGGGAGCAAGTATTACAATACGGCGTAGCAGCGGGTTCTGCTGCCACTTTGCATAAAGGAACAGAGCTTTGTTCTTTATCAGATACCGAGCGCATTTTTGCGCAGATCCAACAGAATTAATTTGCTTCAATTACATTTGCAAACATGAATGGTCTCGTAGTACAATGGATAGTATAAGAGTTTCCGAAGCTCCAGATCCAGGTTCGATTCCTGGCGAGACCACAAACCCCCGCAGCTCTCGCTGCGGGGGTTTTTTGCGAATGAGCGGTCCGAATTTATTCGGACAAGCGAATAAGCAAAAAAACCGCAGGGCAACCGAAGGTTGTCATGCGAGGGGTTTGAGTAAGTTCAATACGGGAGGGAAGGCGGTCGCAGACCGACAATCCTGGCGGATGAGGGGAAATAAACCCAGCAACAACCGAAGGTTGGTGTAAGGGGTTTAAGTAAGTTCAATACGGGAGGCAGACAGCCGAGCGAAGCGAGGCTGGCAGTCTTGGCGAATTCGAAGACCGACAGTCCTGCCAAAGCAAGACCCACCCACCCCCCACACATGATAAAATAATCCCTAACAATAAATTCTACCGCATTTGATAATTGTATAGCTTACAAAAGTTTAAAACGATTATAACTCAGCTGTATGAATGCATTGCACCAAACCGATTATTTGGTATTTCTATTCTATTTTATTCTCGTAGCAGGATATGGTATTTGGGTATACCGCAGAAAGAAAGCAAAAGAAGCCAGTTCCAAAGATTATTTTTTAGCAGAAGGATCACTCACCTGGTGGGCCATTGGTGCATCTTTAATTGCTTCCAATATTTCAACAGAGCAATTCATCGGAATGAGTGGAAGTGGATTCAAGATGGGATTGGCTATTGCCAGCTATGAGTGGATGGCAGCTGTAACATTAATTGTAGTAGCTATATTTTTCATGCCGGTTTATTTGAAGAATAAAATATTCACCATGCCACAATTTTTGCAAGTACGTTACAACGATACGGTGGCAATGATTATGGCGGTGTTTTGGCTATTGTTATATGTATTTGTAAACCTCACTTCTATATTATTCTTAGGCGCATTGGCCATTAGCAGTATCTCGGGAATCTCATTCACTGTATGTATGTTGGCACTTGGATTTTTTGCAGTGCTTATTACATTAGGTGGAATGAAAGTAATTGGATACACCGATGTGATTCAAGTATTCTTTTTAATCTTAGGCGGATTGGCCGCAACTTATATAGCATTGAACTTAGTAGCAGAGCAAAATGGAACCAGCGGATTATTCAATGGGTTAGCGGTGTTAAGAGAAAAAGCAGACGATCATTTTCATATGATTCTGAAACCCGATAATCCAAGCTTTACCGATTTGCCAGGGCTTACTGTATTGATTGGAGGATTATGGATTGCCAATTTAAATTATTGGGGATGTAACCAATATATTACCCAGCGTGCATTAGGTGCCGATTTAAAAACAGCACGGAATGGATTATTATTTGCAGGATTTTTAAAACTAATCATGCCTATTATAGTAGTATTACCAGGTATTGCAGCTTATGTAATGCACCAACAGGGATATTTTCAAACAGAATTGTTGCAAGATGGAGAAGTAAATCCGGATAGAGCATATCCAGTACTATTAAATTTATTACCGGTGGGATTAAAGGGGCTCTCTTTCGCAGCCCTTACTGCAGCGGTAGTAGCTTCATTAGCTGGAAAAGCCAATAGCATTGCGACCATTTTTACATTAGATATTTATAAAAAGAAAATTAATACAGCAGCAGGTGAACAAAAGATGGTGAACATAGGAAGGATATCCATAGTTGCTGCAATGATTTTAGCCATGGTAGTGGCTCCATTTATGGGGATTGATAAAAAAGGTGGATTCCAATATATTCAGGAATATACCGGCTTTGTATCACCGGGTGTATTTGCCATGTTCTTCCTAGGGTTCTTCTGGAAAAAAACCAGTTCAAATGCGGCATTGTTTGCAACCATTGGAGGATTTGTACTCTCCATTATTTTCAAATTCATGCCTAACTATATAGACCTTTCTTGGTTGGCTTCTTCAGGATATGCTGTTGCCAATGCAGACGGGATATTTGAAATTCCATTCTTAGATAGAATGGGAATTGTTTTCATGATCTGCTTAATCGGCATGTATTTTATTAGCATGAACGATATTAAAAAAGGAGTTCAAACCAATGGACTAGAAGTAGACCGCAGCATGTTTAAATTACATCCTGCATTTGTAGTAGGTGTATTAATACTATTCGGAATAATTGCTGCCCTTTATACCTTGTTTTGGTAAACAGGATGGTTATTTACCAAATGCGGCAATATTGGTACTAAAGATTTTAACAGCAATAGCAATCAGGATTACACCAAAGAATTTTCTTACTGCGAGTAAGCCTGATTCGCCTAGTGCTCTTTCAATTACTTTGAGTAATCGTAAAGTCATATAAACCACTACCAAATTGATTAGTATACCAATCAGAATATATACTTCCTCGAAATTGGCTTTTAAAGACATGATGGTCGTAAGGGTACCTGAACCTGCAATAATGGGGAATGCAATCGGAACTACACTTCCACTCTTCGCATTATTGTCTCCTTTAAATATTTCATGACCTAATACCATTTCAAGACCGAGTAAAAAAATCACAATCGAACCTCCAACAGCAAAAGATCGAATATCCAATCCTAGAATTTTTAAGAAGGGTTTTCCTGCAAATAAAAACAGAATCATTAAAGCCCCAGAAATCAAGGTTACTTGCAAAGACCGAATACCTCCGCCCATTTTTTCCTTTAAAGAAATCAGCAAGGGAATAGACCCTACAATATCAATTACCGCAAAAAGGGTAAATGTAACTGTCAACAGTTGATCTATTTGAAAATCCATATGCTTGTTTTTTTAAAGGTACAATTTTACTAAACAGTGGGTCTATGCCATTCTTTTCCTTGTCTAGAATAATTATAAAGCAATTCGTGGGTCATGCTGTCTTCTGATACATTGATTTTTACTACACAGCCATAGTGTAAGGTAAAAGCATCAAAAGATTCTTTTAATGGGGTAGCAGTAATATGTGATAGAATACTTCTTAATACACCCCCATGCGCTACAATTACCGCAGACTCTTGTTTTTCAACAATCTCGTTAAAGCGATTCACCACTCGATTATGTAAATCAACATAGCTCTCCCCTTGTGGAACTCGAACATTTACAAAATCATCCATCCAAGGTTGTATCTCTTCTTTAGGAATATCATTCCAAGGTAGTAATTCCCATTGGCCGCAATTGAGCTCCATTAAATCATCGTGAATATCAATCTCCATTCCATCAAATAAAGCATCGGCTAATTTTTTGCAACGCTGTAATGGACTACTATATACTTTTACGCCGCCATTAGGCAAATGCGGTTTGATGGCTTCAACTTCTTCTAAAAAAGTTTCTGTAATATCTAAATCGGCCTGTCCATAACAGATGCCTTTTTCTACTTTAGGGGTAGTATGTCTAATTAAATAGATTTCCATAATAGTAAACATCCTAAATAAAATGCAATTTCACAAACCTGTTGTGTGGCACCCAAACAATCTCCTGTATAACCACCAATCCATTTCTTAAAATATTTACTTGCAAATGATTGCATAATAAAGGAAGGCATTTGTATAGAAGTAATAAAAATCAATAGCGTAAATATCAATTTCCAACTAAAGTAAATAGGCGTTTGGTCTTGCGTTTGCTGGAACAGCACAATAAAAAGTACTATTATACTTAAAAGCGAACCTATTAAAAGAACCGTCATTTCACCCATGGTTAAAACCCGATCTGCCAATGGCTTAGATTTACTCGTGTCAATATCTTGTACATAAGGCAGTTGTTGCATAATATAAGTTGCCCAAAATCGACTATTGGCATGAGCTGCAATAAGTCCTATAGCAACCAATTCAACTGAAAATGATTGCATTAATTCTAGCAACAATAAAAACTTTAAAGATAATATCAAGATAAGGCCAACTACTCCATAAGTGCCTAGTCGGCTGTCTTTCATGATGGTCAGTATTTTTTCCTTGGTCCAACCTCCACCAAATGCATCACAACAATCTGCAAAACCATCTTCATGAAATGAACCGGTTAACAAGATGGTTGCAATCATTGAAAACAAAATAGCTAGCGCAGGAGAAAAAACCATATTCGCCAATACCAATACAATGGCGGCTACTGATCCTACTAACAAACCTACCCAACTAAAATACCTGGCTGATGCTTGTAAATGGCTTTGTTTAAAAGGGAGATTACCCACAGGAATGCGAGTAAAAAACATCAATGCCG
>JACCDH011748450.1_pt1 | contig 68581 bp, 51 predicted proteins | sample 7442481 | NCBI WGS metagenome assembly JACCDH01 (sample SAMN15323433, study PRJNA562643) | freshwater metagenome | isolation source: river surface water | place: USA:Blue River Watershed | collected 2017-08-15 | reverse complement strand
TCTTTAATATTTTTACCTTTAAAAGTTATTGACATTATTATTGTATTATATTATTAATATTAATAATATATTTTTATAAACATATTTTATTTAAAGATTAATATTATTATTTTATAATAATGGACCTCAATACATATAATATTAATTTAAATACGTATAATATTAATTTAAATACATATAATATTAATTTAAATACAAACTTAAAAGAAGAAATAAAAGAATATATATTAGAAACAGATAATTTAAATTTAGGATTATTTGATGTTAATAAAAATAAATTAAACATTATTGAAAAGTTAGTATATGATATTGTTAATTTTCATGTAAATAGATTAAATATACAAGATGATTATTATATTGAATACTGGATAAAAAATAAAAATAAGTATATTAATCAATTACATATAGATTGTGATGAAGAATTAAGAAAACAAAATATATTTGAATATCCTATTTTATCATGTGTTACATATTTAAATGATTCAGAATATCCATTTATATTAACTGATATTAATTTAGATGATTATAAATATAAAAATTTTAATAATTCAAAAAAGATAAATATAGTTTTTCCAAAAACTTATTCTCATGTTGCATTTAATCCAATTAATTATCATGGGGCTATTGATATATTTTCTAATGAGACTAATCAGGCTAATAATAATCGAGGTTTACTTGCAATAAATATTTGGAAAAAGAAACCAACTAAACTAGTATGTATTGAGCATAATTTAGATAATAAATACAATAAAGATGATTATTCTATTATATCATTTGAAGAAAATTTAAATATTGATAATTATAATTTATCTGAAAAAGTTTTAAATTTTAATTTTTATGAAACTTTATTATATAATACAAATAATATTCAAAATGTTATTCCTCAATTTATTAAAGATTATTTAATAAATAAATTAAATGAATCAATAAATACTATTATTTTATATAATCCAGAAAAAATAAAAGAATTAGATTTAATTGAAGAAAAAACATCAATTAAATCAATTGAAAATGCAAAAAAACAAATATATGAAATAGAAAAAATAGATACATCATCAATTGTATATAATAGATTTTTACAAAGATTTATTTATGAAAAAATGTATCAACCAAATATATGTAATTGGATTATAAATGAAAGTGAAAATTATGCATTAAATAATGGAGGATGGATGACACAACGTCATAATAAATATCCAACAACTGATATTCCTGTTGATAAAATACCAAGTATTTTTGGTTTTATTATGTCTACATTTGAACATATTTTTAATAAAATAAATAAATCATATTGTATATCATCAAATACTAAATATGATATTACTGATTTATTTATTGTAAAATATGAAAAAGATAAACAGAATAAATTAGAATTACATAAAGATGGTTCTTTTTTAACATTTAATTTATTATTAAGTAGTTCTAAGGATTTTGAAGGTGGTGGTACTTTTTTTTCAGATGGTATAATATCATATTTAGAACAGGGTGATATGTTAGTACATTCCGGAAAAGTAAAACATGCAGGATTACCAATAACAAATGGAACACGATATTTATTAGTAGCATTTATTGATGTTGATAATTTTAATTAGTTAATATGATATAATTTTAATTAGTTAATATGATATAATTTTAATTAAATATTAGTATAAATCCATCCAGTTAATATATATTTATCATTAGATATAGGTATTTTACCACAATGTGGAAATGTCCATGTGGCTGGAAATAATATTAATTTACCAACTTCAGGTTTTACTAAAAAATCCCCAATAAATTCTGTTTCACCACCTTCATCAACTGTATTTAAATACCATAAAAAAGTAATAATTCTATATCTATTTTCTTGTATATTAATTTCATTATCGCTATGATAAATATATTTACCAGTATTTGCAGTATATCGTTGTATTTGAAAATGTTTTATATTAATTTCATGATTTTGAAAAAAAATAAAGTTATTTTTATTATTATTTAATTGTTTTAAATACGTAGTTATATTACGTGTTAATTCATCAGTTAAAAAACTAGTAATTTTATTCCATTTTTCAGAAACTTTAGGAATTACAAAATCTGTAGTATCTTTAATATTTTTATCTAATCCACTCATTGTAACACCTTCATATTTATTATCTTCATTTTCAAATAAGTTAATTATATCTGCACATAATTCTTTAGAAATTGAATTATTATTTGAATATATATACATTTTTATTATAATATTACTATTAATATTATAATAAGACTTTAAATATTTATTATTTTATAAATTGTTTTATTTTTCTTCTAATTGTTTTATTTTTAATTTTAATTCTTTAATTTCATTAACTAATAATGGTATTAATCCAATATAATTAATAGATTGATTATTTTCACCATCTTTTTCACCATTTACTAATTCAGGAAATAATTCTTGTACTTCGTGAGCAATAAAACCAATTTCATTTTTATTATTTATTTTATTAAAATAAGTAACTGGTCTTAATTTATTAAAATTATCATTAGTTATAACATTATTTACATTATCTTTAATACGGTAATCTGATGCTATATTAATATTAGTAGAATTTACAGTTGTGCCATTTAAAGTTATACCAGTTATAGTACCTTCTGAATTCATAAATGCATTAACAGTTTTATCTTTACCACATGCAATAGTTGTAGATGAATAAACATCTTGAGTTCTAATACCTGCTGCACCCCAACCAGCAGGAAAATCAGTAGGGTCTAAACCATTTGTTGCTATTCTAGTACTAAATGTTGTATTACCATTTCCTGCTACTGACATTAATTTTATTGAACCAGATGTTGATAAATCTCCAGTAGCACTTGTATTTTGTATTTCAAAATTTCCACTAATAGAATTAACTATTGAGTAATGAGCAATACCATTATTAAACATTTTAATATTACCACTACCAAAAAGAATTTTTTGTTTTGGATCATTATTACCAACAATCATATTATTATTAACAGTAATAAGACCAGGTACTGTTAATCCATCTTTACTATTATTTAAACTATCTGCAATTTGTGATAATGTTCTAATAGCTCCAACATCTGCTTGATAAATTGTATTAATAGCTGCTTTCATATCATCAGTAATTGTAGTTGTTGTAGTATCAGCAAATTGTTCATTATTTATTTTATATAAAAAATAAAACATAAATATTATAACTACAAATTTAAATATATTTTCAGTGTTCATTATATATGTTTATATAATAAAATTTGAAAAAATAAATTTAAATATTAAAATCATTGTATATTTAATGGCAAATAATAAAATAATAAGTGAATTTGAACGTTTAATTGCTTTTATACAAAATGAAAATGAAAATAACACAGCTAATAAATTTAGAGTTAAACAGTTATCAAATGTATTAAATATATTAAAAAAATATCCTGAAAAAATTACATTAGATAATTTAGGTTCATTAAAAGAAGTTGGTGGTATTGGTAAAGGTTCAATTGATAGAATTATTGAAATATTATCAAATGGTTCACTTTCTGAATTAGGTAATTTTGTTGATAATAATACTGAAAAAAACCAAATATTACAAGATTTAGAATCGGTTGTAGGAATTGGACATGCTCATGCATTAGAATTATATAATAAAGGTATTAAATCAGTTAAAGATTTAAAAAAGCAAATTAAAGATGGTAAAATAGAAGTAAATGATAAAATAGAATTAGGATTAAAATATTATGGTAAATTTGAAGGAAATATTCCAAGAAAAGAAATAGAAAAAGTTTATAAAATAATTCAAGATATAATTAAAGTAATTAATAAAAAGTTAAAAGAAGAAGAACAATATATTTTTGAAATATGTGGTTCTTTTCGTCGTGAAAAACCAACATCTGGAGATATTGATATTTTAATTTCAAAGAAAGGAAAACTAGATGAAACCTATAATTATTTAGCTAATATAATTTTATTATTAAAAAGTCCTATAAAAAAGAATGATGATAAACCTCTTTTAATTGACGATTTAACTGATAAAAATATTCATACAAAATATATGGGTTTTAGTAAGTATAAAGAAAATCCACCAAGAAGAATTGATATAAGATTTGTTCCTTATGAAAGTTTTTATTCGGCATTAGTCTATTTTACAGGTTCAATGGAATTAAATAAACAAATGAGAGTTATAGCAAAATCAAAGAAATTAAAATTATCAGAATATGGTCTGTTTAAAGAAAATGGTAAAAGTTTACCAATTAATTCAGAACGTGATGTATTTGAACTTTTGGATATAGAATATATTGTACCTCGTTTACGATAAATTAAATCCAAAATATTAAATTTTCTAAATGTGAATATTTAGTTTTATATAATTTGATTTCACTTTTATTATATCTTAAACTGAAATGAATAAAAATAAATTTTGTATTTTTATTAGTTTCAACATATGGTATTAAATCTTTTATATGTAGATGTTTCTTTTCTCTGGCTTCATTTAAATGTTCATCATTTAAGAATGAACATTCGATTATAAAAACAGGATATGTTTCAAATGGTAATATTTCTAAACTAGTATAATTCATATCACCACAAAAAAATAATATTGGATAATTAACATTATTTGTTATTTCAATATTTGATTTTTTTAATTCTTCTATTTGTGATTGTTCTAAATTTATATATTCTTCTTTTAATTTACTTCGTATTTCATTAATACCATATCCTAATGTTTTTACATCATGGTCTAAATCATATGCTTCAATTAAATAATTAGTATTTGATACATTAATTGTTTTTTTATTAACAATAGGTATAGGATGCCAATTATTAAATTTAGATTTTTGTAATGCATTTAAACTTTTATTTGCATTTAAATAATCTTGTAAAAAATTAACAATATCAATACTACAAATAACAGGAACATTTTTTGTATCAAGTAAGTGATTATATAAAGAGTTAATATGGTCTTGATGTGCATGTGTAATTAAAATCATATTTGGTTTAATAATTGCAGGAATACCTGCGTCTAAAAATATTTTACATGGTTCTAATATAAATCCAGTTTGTAAACCTCCACGACTCCATCCTTTTATTTTATATTTTTTATCAATAGTATATTCTTTTTTCCAATATTCATTAAATATTTCCATAAATATTTAATCAATAAGTATAATTATTATTTTAATCAATTTTTATTATTTTATTGATAAATTAATTTGTTTCTAGTTCAGCTTGATAATTATTTACAATATGTTTAATTTCACATTTATTCAAGTTATTTAAGTTATTTAAGTTATTTAAGTTATTTATGTTATTTAAGTTATTTAAGTTATTCAAGTTATTTATATAATCTGTATTTAGTGAATCAACTTTTATTTCACAATTATTAGATTCAACCAAATCATATTTTCTTTTATAATTAACAGAATCAAGTTTAATTTGTTCTAACCATAAATAAGCTATTTTATAATTTTTCCATGCAATATTTAATATATGATGGTTTGTTTTATAAAAAACTTTTTGACCTATTTCTGTTGTGTACCATAATACACTATGTTCATCTAAAGATTCTAACATAGGACCTTCATATAATCTTGATTTTAATTCTTCAATAAAATTATTATCAAAAAAATGATGATTATTAAATTTTGATAATTCAAATAATATATTATTTGCGTTTTTAAATAATTCTAATAATTGTGATAAATTTGGATTTTTCATTTCATTAAATTTTTTAATAATAGATTTTTTATTATATTTATAATATTCTATGAAATTCATAAATATAATTAGATATTTAGATAAATATTTTGTTTGTCAATTTTTCTACTAGTTATTATTAGTTATAAGTAATTTATTATTAGTTTTAAATTATTTATTATTTTGCAAAATTTTTAACAAAATGATTTTTTTCCCATTCACTCTCATCTAAAAACATACATTTTGATTTTAATTCAGTTTCCATATGATTAATAACATATGATAAAGTATTAATTGATTTAAGAATTTCTTTATTAGGAATTATTGTTTTTTGTTCACTATATTTAGATTTAATATAATCAATTAATACTGATAAATCGGCAGAAACCATTCTATGAACATAATGGTCTTGATAACATTGACTTTTATTTTTTAAATTATAATTGTATACACATGCATCTTTATAATTACAAAATTTATAAGAACATCTTGAAATAGAATTATTAATAAATTTAGCATCATGAACAATTTCTTTTTGATTAATTCTATTTCTTAAAATTTCACTTAATTCTAGTAAAAAATTTAAGACATTAATAAAAAAATCATAATCTAATATATTATTTTGTAATGAATATTTAGTTAATAATTTTATAATCTCGTGTTCTTTTTGTAATATAACAAGACTATTTTTAGTTTTAAATTTATGTATTTCTTCTGTATTTACACACATTTCTTCTAATTGCTTTAGATTAATTAAATAATCTGTTTCTATTTGTTCTACTTTAGTTTGTAAAACATCGTCTTCATTATTTTTTGTATTATTTTTAATAATATCTAAATAATTTGATATGTTAGGATTTTCGAAATCGGGACATAGAGAATATTCATTAAACCATTCACTCATTTATATAATAAAATAAAATATTCTTTATATTGTTTTATTATATTATTTAATTATTTTTATTTATTTATTAGTTTGTTGATGTTGGTGTTGCAGTTAATGTGTCAGGTAATACTGAATTATGACGAGTATCAAGAGGTGGTTTATCTTCTAGATTAACAGGTTCAATAGTTTCATTGATACTATTAATTTTAAAAGTTAAAACTTGTTCAGAACTTAAGCCTAACATACCAGAGCCTGATTGTTTTAAATTTTCAACTAATATAAAATCATCAACAATATCCCATTGTTTAACATTTTTATTTTCAAGTACAAAACCTAATTGCTTAGTAATTGCAACTGGTCTTAAAGTTTTATCAGTATTTTCATCAGCAGTTGATAATGCATGTTGATAAAGGTCAATAAATTTATTGTATGCTTCTTTTCTTTTATCAGATAAATTAGAATTTTCACATAATTGAGCATTAATGTGATTAAGTAATCGTGTACCTTTTATTTTTAAATTATCACAATTAACAGAACTTAAAAATTTATCCCAACTAATATCACCAGAAACTTTATCTTTTTGAAAATCTAAGGTTGATACAGTAATATACTCTTTTCTAGCATTATCTAATTTTGTTTTATAGTCTTTTTGTTTATTAATAGTATCTTTATCTTTTTGTGATGAACCTGCAAATTCCATAAAAATATTAAAAATAGGTTCTAATTTACCTTTTCCAATTGTATATTTCCACATACATGGAACCCCATTAATATCATTATTGGAAATAGTTACTTCATTATATTTTGGTTCTTTAGTTTTAGTATTACTTTGACCTTCACTGAGTAATCTTTTAATGTCATTTTGTTGAATTGCTTTTATATATGTTTCTTTTGCTTTTTTTATAGAAGGATATGCATTTTTATTATAAAATAAAAGTGTAGTTTCTTTTCCAAATAATCCACCTTGTTGTTTAAGTTCAGTATATTTAGATTTATATTTTAAGTATTTTTGTTTATATAACAATTCGTCATTTGAAATATTATTCATTATATAAAATAAATTAGATTTTTTTTTTATAATTAGTAAAAAATTGAATATTATTATATAAGAATAAATTTCTAATATAATAATATATGAATCCACCAAATATTACAAAAAGATTATCAAGAGATACTAATTATAAACCAACTGGTACTACATATACACAGCAATTATCAGAAGCTGAAATTAAAAAAAAATTAGAAGATTATGTTCGAGTAAAAAAAGAAGATGTTCCTTCTATTCCATTAAATACACATATTAGATATTTTAGTATAAATCCAAAAACTGGAGAAAAACAATTTAGAATGGGTGGTATGTTAACTAAACATGACCCAAATAATCAATATATTGTTTGTTCTAACGGTACTTTATCATGGTCTGTACAAATTGCTAATTCTGTTTTTTATAAAAAAATGAGTAATAATGAATATAAAGAACATATACAAACTGAAATTCAAGATAGTGTTCAAGACCAATTAGATATGTTAATAAAAGAAAACAGAGAATTAAAAAAAGTATTGAAACAAATTAAAGATACAACAATTAATAATGTAAAAAATGAAGACAAATCTAGTAAACATGAAGATAAATCTAATAAATATGAAGATAAATCTAGTAAACATGAAAAACATGAAGACAAATCTAATAAATATGAAGATAAATCTAGTAAACATGAAAAACATGAAAAACATGAAAAACATGAAAAACATGAAAAACATGAAAAAACAGAGAAAAAAGGTAGTAAAAAAGGTGAAAAAAATAAAAAATGAAAACTAAATATATTAAGTTAATAATATAGTATATTATGGCATCGAGATTAAAGAACTTGAAGAAATTTAAAGAGATATTAGATACTATTATTGAAACACTTGAAGAAGATAGTACACAAAATAGTGATATTATTGAATATGTATGTAAATCAGTAGATTCATTTTATAGTGAAATTAAACAAATTATAATTAAAAGAAAACAAGATAAAGAACGAAATAAAGAAAAAGAAGAAAGTTTAAAATATAACAACACAATTGATATATCAAAAATTAATAATGGTCCGTTTGATATATCAAGAATTAATATTTATAAAAGTGAAAATAAACATATACAAAATTTAAATAATTTTACAAATAATATTTATTATTATTAGTAAATTTTTTTATAAAATAAATTAATATATGGAAAATTTATTTAATAAAGATAAATATTTAGAATTTTATCCTAAAAAAGATATGACAAAAGAAGAAAAGGCATATGCAATTATTCGTTTTGCTATTTATTATGGAATATTAATTTATATATTTAATTTAGATTCTAAATGGTTAGCAATATCTGTTTGTTTAATTTTTTTAGGAACCTTTTTATTATCTTCTGAAAATTTTGAAAGTGTTGATAGTTGTACAAAACCAACTTATAATAATCCTTTCATGAATTTTATATTTGGTGATGATTATAATAAATCTAAAGCATGTGATTTATCACAAGATATAAGAAATGAACAAATAAAGTTATTTAGAAAAGATTCTAAATTATTAGACAAAACTGATTTATATGGAAAAAATACATCAGATAGAAATTTTTATACTATGCCATCAACATCTGCATTAAATGACCAAACAGGTTTTGCCCATTTTATTTATGGTGACTTTAATCATTGTAAAGCTAATGGTAAAAATTGTTTGAAACATCGTGATAATAGATATCATCGTGGAAGAATAAATAAAGTTATTTAAGTTATTTAAGTTATTTAAGTTTTTATTAGTTAAAAATAAAATCTAATTGTATAATAATGAACGATAAATTTGAAAAAAGAAATAAATTTATATCAAATAATTGTTTAGATTATAACAAACAACCATATTATAGTATTGAATCAAATACTAATGCACAATTTGATGAAATTAAATCAAATTATAATAATAGAGAAAAAACTCAAATGGTTTTAAGTAAAAATTTAAATCCATATGATTATGAATTAGATTTTAAAAATAATGTAAAAGACCAAAAACAAAATAATTATATGTATTTTACACCATATGATCAAGGTCCAGGAAGAGGATTTGGTAATGCTAATATTAATAATAGTATAAGACTTGGTGAAAATGGAAGAAATGATACACCACAATTTAAATATTTTAGAGAATCAGAAATAGTAGATAGATTTCAATTTATCGATAATCGTTATAATAATCCAAATAATTTAGTATTTCCTTTTCCAAGAAGTGGTGAAAATACACGAAAAATGAATTCATTTTCTAATGCGGGTGATTTTATTAATAATTATCAAACAACTACACCAAATTTAGTAAAGAAAGAAATATTTGGAAACTTTGAAGAAGCAATGCATTTTAATTATGATATACCAAATCCAAATAGTCAAATAATTAATAATATAAATCATGATAATGAAATAGAACGTAATCAACAAAGAGAAATGATGAAAAATCGTGAAAATGAAGAAAAAGCACATTATTTACAAGCAGAACAATATAAAAAAGCATTTGAAAAACAAATGGCACAACAAAAAGTTCAAGAAAAATAAAATAATAAGTTTAAAAAAAATAAAAATTTATTATAAAATTATATATGATTAATAATCAAAATAATCAAGATGATATGGATAAAAAATTAAAAAAATATTATAAATCATTTTTATTAGGTAAACAACATTTTGAAAATAATAAAGAAACAGCATGTGAATATTTTAAAAAAAGTTTAGTAATATTAGATGAAATAAAAAATAGTAATAAATATAATGATCTTGTTAAAGAAACGGAATCAGAATGCAAACAATATTTAACAAAATCAATAGAATATTATTTAGATTCTGAAATACCAGTAAAAAATAATATAGACTATAATGAATTATTAAAATCAATAGAACAAGGTGATGTAGATATTATAAAAAAATATAATTATAATGATGTAAATTGGATTAAATTAATAGATAATCAAACTTTATTACATCATGCAGTTAAATATGGTGATACCGGATTTTTAAAGAATGCGTTTAAATTAGGTGCATTAATTGATACACCTAATGGTCATGGACATACATTATTAGAATATGCATGTTTACAAGAAGACCCAAATATTATAAGTTTTTTAATTAATAATGGTGCAAATATGCAAAAACATTTATATTTTAGAGAAGGTAAATTTAAATATTTAAATTTAACATCTTCTATAGATAATGCAATAATAATTAAACATATAATATCATCTGATAATTTGGATATAAATATGACAATATCAAATAGAATAAATAATTTGTTAAAATATTTTGAATTAGAACATTTAATAGGTATTAATGATTTTACATATGCAGATTTATTTCATGGTTTAACATTATTATTAACAAGTTTTGAAATTACATTTGCAAATACATATTTAAATATAATAGAAGAAGAATTATCATATACTTTAAAAAATAAGTTAGGATGTCCTAAATTAAAATTAGATATATTATTAATAAATTTAGTACCATTTATAGATTATAAATTTAATATAACATCAGAATGGGTTTTGAGTATGGAAATAAAATATATAATATTAAAATTAATAAATAATAAAAATATAAAAATAAAAAATGAATTAGTTGATATTATTTGGGAAACATATATTAAATCAAACCTTGTTTCTAAAGATTTTATTGGGACATTAATTTCTCAATGGATTATTAAAATAAAAGTATAAAATATATTTTTTTTTCTAAAATAATATATATATAAAATAATGAGTTTTAATCGTTTAGCTTATGATTCTTGTGCTTATGCAAAAACATTACAACAAAGTACTGATCCATTAGAATATAATTTATATAAAGGTAAATATGAAGGTTGTGCTCAATGTGAAATTAGTTCTTATACAAATAATCTTGATTTTGGTGTTAAAACCGATGTTGAAAGTGATTTAAAAGGTCAAACTAGAGTTGGATCTAAATGCCCTGATAATAAATTCCCTGCTTTCTCACAAAATGGTGCTCCTTTTGCTCCTGCTATAACTTGTCAATCTATTTATAATATTACTCCTAGTAATTTAGCAAAACCTACTACTAATGGATTAAAAGATATGTCTTTTTATGGACAAAACTCATGTCCTATTAGAAAATAAAATAAATAATAATAAATAACTTTAAAAAATATATAAATAATTTATTTCTACTAATATATATATAATGTCATTTAGTAGAATTAAATATGATAATGAAGCATATGATTTACAATTAAATAGATCTGTTGCTCCTGGAGATTATAGATTATTTCAAAATTATAATGAAAATTGTAATAAATGCTATTCACAAGATGGAGTTAGAAACTCTAGATCAGATAGTGCTATTACATCACAATGGGGTAATATGGCTGATGCTGAATCATTATTAACTAACAGAGTAAATAAACTTATTGATCATAACGCATATGGTGCTAATGATATGTATAAAAATGTACCTATTATAACTGTACCAACTTGTGATAATTCATTATCTGCTGAAGATACTCGTTTTAGTTATCCTTTAGAAGCTTATCGTTCAATGGATTTAACTGCTTATCATTACAGTCCTCATTTATTTTCTAATCCTCAATGCGAAATTCAAGATGATAGAATTGGTATGAATTCTAGATTAAGAGTTAAAGATACTTTTAAACCCACTCCTGTTAACTTAATTGATCAAGTATCAATTTTACCAAAAGGTGGTCAATTAATGGATGATGAACTAAGTCAACCATCAACTGTGCAAAATATGTGCAAAAATTTATTAAATTAATTTAATTTTTTTTATATGTATCTAATAATATAATGGAAGGTATATTATTAGGTTCATTAAGTTATTTAGGACATAATTATACAAATAAACAAAATAATAAAATTAAAGAAAATACTTTAGAAAATTTTTATGATTCAAATATTGAACAAAATATGAATACAATTGAACAAACACAAAGTAATAGATTAATGAAAGAACCAGAATTTTATAAACAATTTGATAGTTTAAAATTAAATAGTAATTATGAAGAACCAGCAAGTAATATATTTTCTGATTTTAATAATATTATTAATAATAATCAAAATATGATTCATTCAAATATGACACCCTTTACTTCAAGAAGAGATTTATATGAAAATTTTACAAATCAAAGTATTAAATATGAAAGATTATCTGGTAATGATAATTTATGGAAAAATAAAAAAGAAATAGAACCATTATTTGAACCCATGAGAGATTTAACTAATCCCTTTGGTATGCCAGTAATGACTTCTGAATTACAAGGACGTTATACACCATCAAATAAAAATAATTATGGTAATTTACCATTTCAATCTGATGTTAAAGTATTACCAGGTATAGACGGTAAAGAATCAGCACCATATGCAGTAACTCGTGTTGTACCTAGAAATATTGATGATTTAAGAAGTGAAATTAATAAAAAAGTTTCTTATGAATCTAAACCATTAGAAACAATTAAAAAAGGTGAATTAAGAGGTACTGATTTTAATATTTCTCGTTATAAAGTACCATCATACAGAGAAAATACAACAGATGATTTTGTTAAAAATGCTGGTGTAACAAATGCTGCTAAAGTTACTGGTGAATTTGCACATGTTGATAGTCAAAGAGGACAAGATGAATTTTTATATATGGGTCATGCAACTGATTCAAGACAAGGTAATTTTATTAATCAAGAACAAACATATTTTACAGATTCTAAAAAAGAAAATTATTTAAATGATTTTACACATTCTATTAATGCTGTTAATACAAGACCTGTATTTTTAAATACAGATAGTTATACTGCATATGAAAATCAACGTTTAACTTCAACTGCTGATGTACGTGCTTCTGGTGTTAATATGAATAGCGGTGGGTCATATCATATTGATAGAAAAGCAGTAGCAAATACTACATTAAAAGAACAAAATATTCATGGTAACACTATGTTAGGTGCTAATGGTGTTAACGGTGGTTCTGAATCAAAAGCATATATATTTTCAAATGATGCTATATTACCTATGACATTAAGAGATGTTCATAAATTTGATGATGTATTAAATCCTGCTCCTACACAACAAAATATATATGTTAATAATCAAGACCAAGCTAAATTTACTATTAAAGAAACAACTATTAATAAACCAGAAGTTGCAAACATCAGTTCATTATATCAAAGTTTATATTCAGAATATTGTGATGAAGCTAAATACACTATTAAAGAAAGTACTATTAATAAACCAGATGTTGCAAACATTAATTCTATTCAACAAAATGTTTATTCTAGTTTAAGTGATAAAGCAAAAGATACAAATAAACAAACATTAATTGAAAAACCAGATGTAGCAAATATTAATTCTATTCAACAAAATGTTTATTCTAGTTTAATGGATAAAGCAAAAGATACAAATAAACAAACATTAATTGAAAAACCAGATGTAGCAAATATTAATTCTATTCAACAAAATGTTTATTCTAGTTTAACTGATAATGCTAAAATGACTATTAAAGAAAGTACAATTAATAAACCAGATGTAGCGAATATTAATTCTATTCAACAAAATGTTTATTCTAGTTTAACTGATAATGCTAAAATGACAATTAAAGAAAGTACAATTAATAAACCAGATGTAGCAAATATTAATTCTATTCAACAAAATGTTTATTCTAGTTTAACTGATGATGCTAAAATGACTATTAAAGAAAGTACTATTAATAAACCAGATGTAGCAAATATTAATTCTATTCAACAAAATGTTTATTCTAGTTTAACTGATGATGCTAAAACTACTATTCGTCAAGTAACTGGTAATACTAATTATACAGGTGTTGCAAGTACTGCTGTGCAAGATACTTATAAAACATTACAAGATACAGCTAAAACTACTGTTCGTGAAGTAACAGGTAATACAAATTATACTGGTCCTACAAGTACTGCTGTACAAGATACATATAAAACATTACAAGACCAAGCAAAAACTACTATTAAACAATCAACTATTATTAAACCAAATAATACTTTACTTAATTCAAATGTAAATGCATCATATTCTAAAACTGATGAACTTGCAAGAACTACTATTAAAGAAACTGTATTACATGAAGGAAGAGGTAATGTTGGTGATTCTAATCAAGGTCATAAAGTTTTAGATAAAGATGATAAAGCACGTGTTACTATTAAACAAACAACATTAATTACTAATCATGTTGGTGGTGCTGTTCATGATGTTAAAAAAGCAAGAAGTCAATTAGCAGAACATAATATGACTATTGATGATAAACGTGAAGTAACAGCTGTGTTTAATAGACCTGCAAATGCCAAATCAGATACAATTAGAGGTGATATTAATAAAGACACTGTAAGATTAAATGATAAAAGAATGGTTTATGGATATGTATCCGCACCATCAAAACCTTTAGATAATAATGTAACACCATTATCTAAAACTTATACTGATAAAAAAACTAGTTTGAATGATAATAACTTTTATAGAGTTGACCCTATTTATATTGATACATTAAATAATAATCCTTTAGTTAATGATATTTATCATCAAAAAAATATTGATTTTTCTAAATCAAATTAATTATTAATTATTATTTATAATGTATAAACAAAATTAATTATTATTTATAATGTATAAACAAAATTAATTATTATTTATAATGTATAAGATGCATTAATATTATTTTCTGCAACTATGTTATCATATAGTTGTAAAATTAAATCTTCTTCTTCCTTTTCATCTTTTTTATTAATTTCTTCATAATGTGTTACTAAAATATTATTAATATATTTATATGCTGCTAAAATATGAGGTTTGGTTCTAGCTCCAGTAATTATAATATTACCTTTTTGAAACACAAAAATAGAAATTTCTTTACCTTCATCATTTAATTGTTCTGGTGTATATTTAATAATTACACATGCTCTAATACATGGTTCAAATGATGATTTAATTTTTTTTTTTAATAATAAACTATATAATTTAGCTCTATCAATTTGCATATTAACTTTATAATTTGAATTAATCATATCTACTTTAAAACTACATAATTCTAATTTTTCATTAGTTTCTATGTATTTTTTTTCTACTATTTTTCCATCTTCAATTTTTGCTTTTACTTGTTGTAATCTATATATTAATTTATTTAATACAATATTAATATTTTTTAATGATTTACAACCAGACATTTGAATAGAACCATTTTTAAATAACTTTAAATTGATTTTTGGTTCTGTTTCCCAATCAATAACTGGTCCACAACCAATTCTTACTACAACTGTTATTTGATTATAAAATGAATTTTGTTTTACTTCTTTAACTTTTGTTGTTAATCTTTTGTTTTTAATTTTTGGTGGTACTAATGTTCTTTTTTTATCATCACTCATTTTTACAGTAACAATATCATCTTCATGTAATTGTAAATGGTCTTTAATATTAATAACATTAACTAATGAATTTAACTTGCAAGATGCACACATTGTTGATATGGTAACACCATCAGGTAAATCTCTAATTTCATTTTTCTCATGTCCAATAATATCTACATATTTATAATCTAGCCAATTAACTTGAGTCATCAATAATTAAAGACATTATCTCTTTATATATTATTTTCATTTTTTTATAAAATATCTAGTTATTTTTAAATGGAATTTACAAAATATATTGAATTTTTATCAATACCTCATGAACCTATAAAAAATGCAATAAATAATAAACAACGAATAATTCAAATAAAACCAACAATAATAATAAAAGGGAATAGAATTATAAAAAAAATAAAAATATAGTTAATAATAATGTATAAAATATTATTAAATATATTAATTATATTAACAATAATTGATTCAATTTATTTATATTTAACTAAATCATCTTTTCAAAAAATGGTTTTTCAAATTCAAAATTCAGATATGAATATTAGATTAAATAGTGCTGTAATGGTTTATTTATTAATTACAATTGGTTTATATTATTTTATTATAAAAGAAAATAGAACAATATATGAAGCTGGACTTTTAGGTTTAATAATTTATGGTGTTTTTGATTTTACGAATTATACTATGTTTAAAAATTATGATATTTATGTTGGATTAATGGATACCATGTGGGGAGGACTATTATGTGCACTTACCACATATATTTATTATTTATATTCACAAAAAACTAAAATATAAAATAAAATCTAATAAAAAAATGTAAATAATAATACTCAATTTAATAAAAACGTTACAAATAATGAGTACTCTACTTTTTTTAACTTCTTCACATTTAAGCCGAACGTTTTGACCATATTATTTAAATATATATGATGCAAAAAATATTACTGAAAATATAGCGCCTATAATTTTAATTGTTCTTGCATCTTTTTCATCTTGTATAGCTTGTGCTGTGGCTTTGATGTTTCTAACGTTTTCGATACATTTAGAAGGTTCTGGACATTCTTTAATTTGCCATTTTTCGAAGGTGACAAGTTCAGCAAAAACGTTTTCATTGTGATAGTTATGACTATCCCAATAAACCGTTTTATATAACTCATTATATTTAGGATATCCCATTACTTCAGCCCTTTCAAGGGTTGGTTTATTATAAACCCAATTGTATGGTACATATCCTTTACCATCACACAATTCGTATGCATATAATTTAGGTGTACATACATCAGTTCGTTCAGCTTTGATTTCTTCCTTGATTGCTTGAGGTATGTTAGGGTCTTCAAGAAATTTATTTATTTTTAAAGACCTTTCAGAAGATGATGTATATGTTGGTACAGTAGTACTGATACCCTGTGAAGTTGACGATGAGTGACTATTTCTAGCCATTCTTGAGTGGCTAGCAGTGTCAAGCACTCCAACGATAGCGTTTTTTGTACGGCGTTCATGACGACCAATACCACCCCATGCACCAAATGCACTTCTGCTACGTGACTTTACCATGTAAGCAGTTGTGCATGCAAAGCATATAAACATTATATATGCTATTATAATAATTCTACTCATTGTTAATCAAATATTAATCTAATTAATAGTTAATTAATAGTTGATTTTTAGTTACTCTAAGGTTATTTATTTAATATTTAATTTATACAAATAACTTACACTAAAAAATTCAATTTTTTTTATTTATTACCTTTTCTTAAATCAAAGTTATTTACTTCAATTGATAAATTATTACATTTATTACATCTATTATTAGGATTAAAACCATTATTATTAGGATTAAAACCATTATTATTAGAATTAAAACCATTATTATTAGGATTAAAACCATTATTATTTAAATTATTTATATTAGGTTGTAAGCTATTATTAGAGTTAGTGTTAGAATTAGAAGGAGCACCTCCTTCTGATTGTCCTATTTCAAGAGTTAATGAATAATCAATTGAATTCATATTAATTGTTTTACCAGTAGGTAATAATAATTCAATTTCTAATTTTGTTATATTAGTAGGATTTTTAAATTTATATTCTTTTGTTAAATAATTTGAACCATTATCAAAAACAAATTGAGCTTCAAATAATACAATTTTTGCTAAAAGATTAGTATTTCTGATATCATTAAAAATATTACCATAATCATTTACACGAACAAATGCATATTCTTCTTTAGTAGTATCTAAAAATGTCTCACTAGTCCAAAAATATAATGTAGTACCATTATCATCATATGTATTTTGAAAAGACATATCATATGATGTATCATCATTTCTAAACCCTAAATAATACCCAAGTGGTGTATTTGAACCAGTATTACCAAATTTAAGAGTAAATGGTGTTACATTTGAAAATGTTACTTTATAATCTATATTATCCCATGATACTGAAAAATTAGTAGAATCTGCATTATTTATAATATTTAATTGACCTTGTATATAATTAATCATAAAATCAGCAGCATAATTACCACTTTTAATTCTTACTTCATAAATATTAGCTTCAGTTTCAATTATAAAACTAGTATTACCATATTCTTCTGTAAAAGTATAAAATGTTGTTGGTAATTCTATACTAGATAATCTAATATAATTAATATTTCTTAAAGTAGTTGGTAAATTATAAATAAAATACCCAGGATTTGGATATTTTTTTTTATCTCTAAATCTTGAATCTATATTAATTAATATATTTTCCATATATTATTATTTATAAAAAAATAAATTTATTTCTATAAATAATAAAGTTAAATAAAGCGAACTAATATTGGTACATTATATTGTCCATCAATTATTTGATTACCACCAACAACTGGTCCTTGTAATAAATTATTTCTTTCATCATTTGTTAATGATGCATCTAATACAACTGAACCATTTAAATATAATGGGAAATCTAATGACATATCTTGTAAATTAAAATTAACATAATTATTAGCACTATCTTCATTAGTTGAATATCTTCCTAATGCAATATATTGATTAAATACATCATATTTAATACTATTAATATTTAATGTATTACTTAAATGATTCCATAATTCAGCATCATGAGTATAAAATTCATTATCATTTCTAATTGCAGCATGTGCTTGTGCATGACCAAACATTTTATGTGCTACTATTTCTAATAATAAATCACCTATTTTTTGATTTGTTAAAAGAAATGTACCAAATCCAATATTTGATAAACCAGCTTCAATAGTTGTAATTGCTTGATTATTTATATTTGTTTCCCAATTTAAAAAATTTTGTATAGATAAATTTATATCAACATGATTTAAATCAATATTATTTTGTTTATATGTTGCATTTTCAAAAAGACCTGTTAAATTACCTTCAGTTAAATATTGAGTATTTATTGTTACAATATAATCATAATTTCCTGCATTTATAACTGACCCATATACAGCAGTATTTTGATTTATAGTTAATGGATTATTTAAAAAAATAGTATTTGACATTTTTTATAATATTATAATATATGATATATTTTTTTTATATTAATTTATGATAATTTTATATTTATTTTGATATTTAATATTTATATTATAAAATGTAAAAAATCATTTATACATTAATTTTTACATTATAATATAATGGATATTGTATCAGCTATAATAATTGGATATACAGCTCCTGTAGTACTTTTTTTTACAGTTGCTGCTTTTAAAGAAATAAGAGATTATATTATTGATAATTGTGGTAGTAAATCAGATGAAGATACTTTATAATATTATTAATGTTCTAATAATATTATTTATGTACCAATAATAGTAAGAGGTACATCATATCTTCTTAATCTAAAACCATTTTCTTTTAATACTTCACGTGCTCTTTCAAGATTTGCTTCTAAAAAGATACCTCTTGATTCATTAATATCAAACATAAGTAGATATTGCATATATTCTAATTTAATACTTGTATCTTGTATAATTTGTGTTTCAGGCATACCAATTTTAGTTCCACATTTTGTATCATTTGCTAATGTTTCTTCTAAATTTTGTAACTGTGATTTTAAATCAACAATTTGTTCTCTAAAATTTCTAACTATATCAACTAATTGGACCATAATATTTAATGAGTCTGTATATCTATAATTTGGATATTGAGCTTTTAATTCATTTAATTTGTCTATTTCTACATAAAATTTTACATAATCTTGTAACCAGATTGCATCTAAAATTTTTAAAATATATTCATTAAATAAAATAGTAGTAGAAGATTCAACAGTAAAAATATTTGTATTCGCTATAGAATTATAATATCTTTTAGTGCGGTTCATTATAATTACTTCGATAATTTATAATTATTTTTCTTTATTTTTATAATGTTAAATATAATTACACAAAATTCTATTTTAAAAATCCAATATATTTTTATTGGGTTTAACACTAAATATAAAATTATAACAAATATAAATGATATAAACGATACAAATAATGCAAAAGATGCAAAAGATGCAAAAGATACAAAAGATCCAAATTATTTATTATTCATTGATAATTTTTTAGCTCCAATTAAAGGATTTCAAAAAAAAATAAAAGAACTAATTAAAGAAAACATAGATTTTTGTTATTTATCAAAGTGTAAAAAAATATATCTTGTAAAATATTCAAATATTAATATAAATAAAAGTACTAATACTATTGATATTTATAATAAAAATAATAATAAAATAGAAGTTTTATTTGATTCATTTGATATTAATCCAATTGATAATATAGTTGTACCTGAACAACTTACATTAGAATATATTAATCTTCTTAATAGTTATGTTAAATCATATAGTTTAATTTTTTCTAATATTTATTCTTATAATGTTTATAATTTGTTTTTAAAAAATCAAGTTAAAAAAAATATTTGTTATAATTTTATTATTTTTATAAAATCAATTGAAGATTTAAATTATTTACTATTATTAAAGAAGTTAAACCATCGGTTTTATAGATTTACTATTTTTCATAATTTAAAATTAGTTGATGAAATTAAAAGTTTGGAAACATATTGTAAAATTAATAATGTAATGTCGTTTTATGTTAAAAATAATTGGTCAAATTGGGTTAGTTTTCCAATGATATGGTTTGAAAAAAATGTGTTAGTTAATAACATAAAATTAATAAATAATAACATTTTTACAAAATTAAATAAATATCACGATGTTAAGTCTAATGTTTTATTTGATAATATTATTTCAATTAGTTCTTCTCATTTAATTTTAATACCATATTTTAGTAATAAATCACAAATAAAATTAAATCCATTAAATATATTTAATTTATGTAAAAAATATATAATTAATAATTCACTATCAAATACATATGTAAAACAACTAGATAATAAATATTATAAAAGAGTTACACAACTTGTATTTGTTCCTAAAATTAATCCTGAAATAGTTCAACAAAATTTATTAAAAATTAGAAATTATCCATTAGTTATTGAAAGTATTAATGACCAAATTAAATCAAATTATGATGCTAAACAAGTTATTCGATTGTTATCAAAAAAAGTTAGTATTAGTGTTCTTTGTAAAAATAATAATGAATTAATTAATGATGCTAATATTATTATAAATAGTATTAATGATTTAGATTATTTATCTGATTTATTTTTATTATTTAGTAATTTACAAAATCAGTCATTAATGAATAAATTATGTGTAAAAGTATTAAAATTATCAACTGAAAATAAAATTAATAAAGTTACATTATTATGTTTTAAAAAATTATTAAATCAAACACTAGATTTAGAAACATTAAATGTTATTTTAGATTTTATTAATTTAATAAAAGATAAAGAACAATTTACAAATAAAAAAGAAATTAAAATGGTATTAATGAGTTTATTTTTATCAATTGGAAAATATGTTGAAAATAAAGAACTTATTGAGAAATTTAATAAATTAGTATTAGATACATTTAATCAAGATGATGTTACAAATATTGATAAATTATTAAATATTGAACAAATTGATAATAAAATATGTTTATTACATTTTTTAATTACTATAACAACTAATTTTTCAGCATATTATAATACATATAATGAATTTTTAACTAAAAGAGATGAAATTAAAAATAATTTAATTAATCTTTTATCTAAAAATTTACCGGAATGTCCATTAGACCAAATTATATTATTACCAGTTAGTAATTTTTATTTATCATATCAAGGTCTTCCATCTGCTGATATATTTAAATTAAAATCAGAATTAATGAGAAAAATATGTCCATCATTAAATTATGTTAAAAATAATTTAAATAATTTAAATAATAAATCAGAATTAAATAATTTAAATAATAAAATTAGAATTTGTTTTCATTCAAATTTCTTAACTAGATTTCATAGTGTTTATAAAGATAGACATCAAGTAATTAAACATATGAGTTTAGATGATAGATTTGATGTTTATTTTTCAACATATGATGATTTAAGTGAAGATGTTAAATATTCTTTTGGTAATGCTAAACATATTAAAATTAGTGAACAATTAAGTATTGCAAAAAATGATATTGAAAAATTAAACTTAGATGTATTAGTTTATTGTGAAATTAGTATGGACCCAAAAGCTTATTATTTAGCCCATATGAGATTAGCAAAAGTACAAATTAATACATGGGGTCATTCAGATTCATGTGGTATTAATACAATTGATTATTTTTTTAGTTCTAAATTATATGAATTACCATATGAAGAATCACAAAAACATTATTCTGAAAAACTTATTTTATTAAATTCATTATGTACAAGTTATAATAATCCTGTACAACGTTATAATATTAATTTATTTAAATCAAGATATGAATTTGGATTTACAGACGAAGTAACAATATATTTTTGTGCTCAAAGTTTATTTAAATTTAATCCATTATTTGATGATTATATTATTGAAATATTACAAAATAATCCAAAATCTGTTTTAATTATATTAAATAATGAATCAAAAACTCAAGTTCTTAAAAGATTTAATAATAAAAATATTACTTCTAGAATACATATTTTTCCTATGTGTGCTCACAATATATATATGAACTTAATGTATATTTCTGATATTATTTTAGACCCTTATCCTTTTGGTGGTTGTAATTCATCATTAGAAGCATTTTCAATGGATAAAATAGTTATAACACATGAATCTAATATGATTAATGGAAGATTTACAGCAGGATTTTATAAAAAAATGGGTCTTGATAATTTAATATGTAAAAATAAAAAAGAATATGTAAAAAAAGCAACTGAATTAACTAATTTAAATAATAAAAATAAATATATTGAACAAATAAAAAAAAATAAATTACAATTATTTAATGATCAAGAATCAATAAATGAATGGAAAGAAAAAATTATATCATTAGTTTAGGTTATATAAATATAATTTAATTAAAAAGTAACTTTTGATATATATTCATATCTTTTTGTTTGGTCATATGATGTTTCTATTTCTTTATTAAATAAACATTTAATAAATTCCTTAAATGAATTAAAATTCCAATTTTTTTCACTGAATGAAGGATCTGATTGTAATAATAAATCTTTTAAATAAGATAAATTTTTATTTTCTAAGTTTTTATTATTATTAATAAATAATATTTTTTCAAATACATCACGTAATATATAAATTTTATCATTATATTCTTTATAGTAATAATAGTTTTTCCAATTATTATTATTTATTTCTGATTTATCAATAATATAATTATCTATTTGTATTATTTCTTGATATAATTGTTCTTCATCTTGATCTTCATATGTTTCTAATATAATTTTAGGTTTTTTTGGTTTTTCTGTTTTTTCAAGTTTTTCAGGTTTTCTAGTTTTTTTACATAAAATAAATTCATCACATACATTTTTTAACATTGATGGAGTATGTTTTTCTCCATAGCAAATAACTTTTTTACCAGATGAACGTAAAAAAGTAGCAATATGATAAAAATCACTATCTGAAGACATAATAATATATGTATCAATAATAGGATTATTATAATATTCTTTTATCATATCCAACATTAATTTAATATCTGTTGAATTTTTATTTGGTAAATTTATAACAGATATTGATTCAATTCCATTATTTAATATTATTGATTTCCATTTTTCATCCATTTTTTCAGTAAAATCAAAATAAATTCTTTTTATACATATTCTACCTTTTAATTTTATTTCATCAAAATTTTCTTGAAATGTTGTTTTATTTACATTATCACCATCTATAAATAATGCAATATTTTGTATTTGTTCCATAATTATTATATAAAATAATATTTTAAATAATAATTTTTATTTTTTTATATATCAATTAATATATCAATTAATATATATATATAATTATGAGTAATTTATTTAGTGAAATAAATAATAATAATGTTAAAACAATTAATAATAATGGGACTGATGGAATACGTGGTTATTCTAATCAATGTATGTTAATTTCAATATTGGATTATTTAAGACATATTAGTCATCGAGTTCCAGAAAATACAACTATTGATACATTTAGAAGAAATGAAAATATAAATAATAGTGATTGGGAACAACATACTGAATTTAATTATGAAAATCCTTTACAAATGAATATATTACGTAGAATTGCAGATAAATATGATTTAACTTTAAATATTAAATATTTAAATAGAAATAGAGGTATTGAATATATTGGTAATGTAGCATATACTATTGGTCGCGGTAGACAAAATATTAACATTTTAGCATTTGGAAATCATTTTCAATTAATAATAGATGATGAATCAGCACTTTCTAATATAGCACAAAGAAAATTATCTAGACATTATAAAGCACATTATTTTAATGAAACAACAAATACATATGAAAACATTGATGATATTAATAATAAAAACGATAAATATACTAGTGAATTAAAAATATATAGCTCTTTAATTAAAGACTTACAATCAAGATTAAAAAATTATAATGAAAAAACAATAGAAGAACAAATAAATAATGAATATATAAAAATGAATTCATTATGGGACCAAGAAAGCAAAAATAATAGTCAAGTTATAATAAATAGTTTATTAAATATACAAGACCAATTTGAAATATTAAATAAATATATTAAAGAATATAATGAGTTAGCTAAAAAAATAGATGAAAATATATTTAATTCAGAAATTTCTTCTACTAAACCTACTACTAAACCAACTAATTCTACTAATCCTAGAACATATACTACATCAAATATACCTATAGTATATACTAATCCTACTAATTCTACTAAACTAAATAAACCAAATAAACCAACTGCATCTACTAAACCAACTGCATCTACTAATACAACACAAATTATTGAACAAATTCAAAATTTAAATGAAAACTTAACTAATATTAATAATGAAATAAGAAAACCAAAAATACATGGATATAAAGCATATTTAGAAAGACGTAAAATAGAAACAGAAGAAGAGATAAACAGATTAGAAATATTATTAAATAGTTCTTTTGAACAAAAATATTTAAAATATAAACAAAAGTATTTAGAATTAAAAAATAAAAATAAAATTTAAAATGATACTAAGTTTTTATTAATAACTGTATTATTAGTTGAATTATTAATAGGTTGAGTTTCTTTATTAGCTGTTTCTAATTTTGCATTTTTTTTATTAATATAATATTTATTTTCAGTTTCAACACATGATTTTACTAAATGATTAAGTGAACAACATTTACCTTTATTTTCACAAATAAATTTTAGATATTCATCATCTTTTAATTCACCAATAAAATTTATATATAGTAATCTATGTAATGCTATTTTTTTATTTTTATAAAAAAAGCTAATATAACAATTATTTTTTTTGCTATTTAGATTGGTAACATAACCATTCCATAAACTACAATTATCATCAAATATATCATTAGATAAATTTGAAGAAATTCTTTTTAAATCAGAAAAAGTTAATTTTTTTTCTAATGAAATATTTTGTTTTTGATTTTTAATAAGTTTACATAATATTATATCATTATTTGTTGTCATTAATATTAATTAGAAAAAATTGTTGCTGAAGTATATAAATTATTATCAATATAATAATTATATTTATTTTTACCACCTAAAATAATATTATATACTGTTATTTTTTTATTACTATCAATATATTCACTATCAAATGATGCTTTATATGATTCAATAATAACATGGTCTCCATCTAAAATATTAGTTAATGTAATAGAAACAGATGCATCATAATTACCATTATAATATTTATTAAATCCTTTTATGTTATATTCTAATTTAAATGGTAAAATTTTAGCATCAATTTCAAAGTTATTAATAATATAATTAGGATTTGATATTTTAATATTAGTAATTAAAATTTTATTTTTTGGTGTAAAATAGTCTTGATATTTTGAACTAAAATCAATAATTACAGAATCACCATCAATTAGTCGTTGAATTGATTTAATAGATATATTAGTATTTGTATTTTTATCATATATTTTATCTACATTATTAAATTCTAATAATAATTGTCTTGGTTTTATTGAACCATATAATATAAAATCATCACATTTATAGTTTTCATTTTTAAATTTAATATTTGATACATATACTTTACATTTATTTGTTACATTTTTTTGTTCAAAATTAACATCAACTGAATCAATAACTAAATTATATGGAATAATTATGTTATCAAGTGTTCCAGTTGTTGTATTATCATATTCTTTTATATCAACAATACATTTAATTTTAATATTTTTTTGTAAAATAGAACAATTAACATATGTATCAGAAATAATATAATTTGGATTTGATAATTTGATATTTTTTATTAATACTTTGTTTTCACCAATATTAGGATTTTCAAATTGTGCATCATATGATAATAATCGTATATTTAAATTGTCATCAAATTTTATTTGTTTAATTACTGCTGTTGTTGTTCCATCATATTCCTTTGTTTGAATTTCAATAGTAGGATTTAAGTATTTTGGTGTAATAGTTCCTTTACTTATAATATTTTTAATTTTATAATTATTATTTGAACATATTATATTATTAATAAAAACATTTTTATTAGTACCTATATTTTTATCTTCAAAATATGCATTATAACTTATAATATTTAAACTAGTATCAAAATTTACAATCGTATCTGCAATATTATCATAATTTTTAATTATTTCTTTTACATTAATACAAATTTCTTGAGGAATAATATTAGTTATTGTTTCATATTCTTCTTTTAATATATAATTTTCTTCTAAATTTTCTAAAATTTTAATTTTAACTTTTTTATTAGTTCCAACATTTATATCATCAATTGTTGCTTCATATTTTATATTTAAATTATAATTTGGTTTTACAATTATATTATTTGTACCATCATATATTTTTTCAGAACAAATAAATTCTAAATTTATTTCACTAGGTTCAATAGTACCAATACATTTATATTTATTTATTTTATAATTATTTGCATGAATACCTTCTAATATTATTTTACTAATATTAATTTCTTTATTACTACCAATATTTGATGTTATAAATTTTGGATTAATAAATTTAAGTTTAACATCATCATTTGATAATATATTAGTTGTATTATATTTTAAATTAATATCTTTAATATCTAAATTTGTATCAAAAGTTTTTTTAATATTATAAAATTCAATAAATAATTCTTTTTTCTCAATTGTACCTTGTAGTTTAATTGGTTGAACAATATTATAATTATCAGCATCAATACCATCTAATATAATATTGTTAATAATAACAGGTTTTGTTCCTACATTACAATCTATAAAATTAGCATTATAATCTGATATATATACATTATCATTATTACAAATTCCCTTAATACCATTTAATATAGTTTCTGCTTTTGTTGTACCATCATAGTTTTTTGAATTTATTGATAATAATACATTTAATGTTCTATGTAATATATTACCATATATAATTATATCATCAATATAATAATTATTTTTATTATCTAATTCAATATTACTAATTTTAATTTTTTTATTTGTTCCAACATTTTTATCAAAATATTCTGCTTTAAAACTTTTAACTTTTGTTAATTTATTTTCTTTATATCGAACAACTGCATCTTCTTTTGAATCATACACTTTATCAATAGAATAAAACTCTATTTGTATTTTTTGTTTATGAACTGTTATTTTATTAGAATTAATTTTACCAATTTTATAATTATTTCTATCTCTACCAATAATTTTTATATTATTAATATAAAAATCTTTATTTGTATCTGCATTAATATTTTTTAATAAACATGTATATTCTAAATCTATAATATCTTCTGATAAAATACTGTTATTTTCAAATTCATATTGTGATTCAATTATATTATTTCCATTATATATTTTATCTTGACCTGTTATATTAACATTAATAATTTTTTGTATGATATTACCTTTTAATGTTTTATTTTCTAAAATAAAATTAGGATTAGATATTTTAATATTTGATATAATAACATTTTTATTATTACCCACATTTTTATCAGAAAATTCGGCATCATATGATATAACCTCCCATAATTTATTTTTTTCAAATATAATTTCTGCTTTTGTTGTTCCATCATATATTTTTTCAACAACAGAAGCACTATATTCATATACAGCAGGTAAAATAGTTCCATAAATATCATTAGATTTAGCAGTATAATTAAATGCATCTTTACCTTTTAGTTTAATATTATTTATTTTAATAAGTTTATTTGTACCTATATTTGAATCTTCAAAATTTGCATTATAACCATCTAATACTACATTATCTGTTGTATAATAACCATCTACATTAATTAATTTTAATTTAACAGCAGTTACATTTAAACTATAATATTGAGGTATTGATTCAAAATGTATTAATAATTCTTTTGGTTTTACAATTGCTTCAACTTCATATGATTGTTCACATATAAAATTAGGATTATCTATTATTACATTAGTAATAATAACAGTTTGTTTACCAACATTTTCATTTTTTAAAATAGCTTTAAAACTTTTTACATTAATAGGGTCTGATGAAATCCAATTTACATTAATATTTTTGTTATTATTATATATTTTCTCTTCTGGTATAAATGTAATATTTATCATTTTTGGATGAATATGACCTCTAATAATAATATCGTCAATTATATAATTATTTGATTTTTCTGAATCAACTTTTATATTTGAAATAAATATTTTTTTATTTTTACCAACATTTGAATCAATAAATATAGCATCATATAATAATTTATGAGGTGAATTATATTTTATTTTAACTAATTGAGTACCATCATATACTTTTTCAGAAGTATTATAAACTATATTTAATTTACATGGTAATACATTTACTAAAAAATTTAATTTTGTTTTAATAAAATTATATGAATAACTAATATTAACTACGTATTTATTAACATCTAAATCACCAGGTATAATAATATTTCCATCAGAATTCATTTTAAACTCTTCGCATTCAAATGTACCATTATTTGGTAAAAATTTAGGAGGAGGAATAATAGTTTCTTCACCATATATTACATCATATGAATTTGTATTATAATGTATGTATGGATATATTTCTAAAAAGTATGTTGTTTCTGTTTTAATACCATTAATTTCATAATAAACTATAATTTCATAATTAGCAACATTTATATTTTTATTTATAATAATTTGACCAGTTTTACTATTAATTTCAAATGAATCACTATTTAATATACTAAAAATACCATTTTTTGGTTGTACATTTGGAATATCTGATATAAATTTAGAACCATAAAATATTTTTCTTCTATTTATAGTATATTCTATAATTGGATTAATATCAAAATTATATACCATACTATTTTTTATATCATTATATGTGTAAAATATGTCTAATTTAAAATTTCCTATCATTTTACCATTAAATTTTGATAAACATAATATATTATCTTCAATTGGTATTTTTAAACTATTTGATAAATAACCACCTGATGGTGAAACATTTATAATAACATCTTTTAAATTATTATTTATATTTATAATTTGTTTTTCTTCTAATATTGATACATATGGTTTTACAATTAAAATAAAATTATTAATCTTATTAATACCATTTTTATTATAATTTATTTCAAAATTATATTCACCTACATCAATTATAATATCAAAATAAATTATACCATTTTTTGGATTAATATATACATTTGGTATTGGATTTAATATTGTAAAAATACCATCATGGTCTTCGTCTAAAAAAGGTTCTTCTGATGAATCTTTAAATCCATATACTATTTCTTTTTGTTTATTAACATAATAAAAATGAGGATTTACTTGTATTTCAAAAAAACTATTTGTTTTATAATTATTTATTTCATATGCTATGTCAATTTTATAATTTCCTGAAGGTATAAAATCATTTATTTTAATTACACCATTTTTTTGTGTTATTGATAATGATTTTATATATTTAAAGTTTTTATCAATTTCAAATTTACCACCATATTCACTTATAAATGGAATATCTGTTGATATAAATTTACCATAATCAACTATTAATTTATTAAATGATATTATTGGTTTAACATAAAGTGCTAAATTAACAGTTAATGCAATATTATTTATTTTATATGTTACTATTATATTTTGCAAACCTGCTTTAGATTCATTGACTGATATAACACCTGTTTTATTATCAACTGTTATACCTATTATTTCATTTAATATCATAAAATCACCACCACTTGGTTTAATAACTGGTTGAGGTGATGTATATTTTTCCCAATGATCAATATATATTACATTATCTTTTATACCATAATCAATTGATGGATAAATATTAAATGAAACTACTGATTTTACTTCAATATCTTTGACATTTGTAATTATAACCAATTTATAATTTTGAGCATCAACTTTATTATTAAAAGTTATAATTCCAGTATTTGAATCTATTAATATTCCTGGAACTGGTTTTTCTAGTTTGTAATTTAAAAGATTTTCAGATACTAAATATTCTGGAACAACTTTTGGTATTATTTGTGTTTTTTCTACTTCATTAAAATAAAAAGAATAACCTTTATAATAGATAACTGGTTTAATTGTTACTTTTATTAATGTATTAGTTTCTGCATTATTATTTAATGATATAATTAAATTATAAATACCAACATTTAATGATGATTTTATTAATATTGTACCATTATTTTTATTAATCTCAATATCATTTTTTAATTCATTTGGTAAATTTACAAAATTATATTCATTCTCTGAATTTTCTAAAACGTCTGAAATTATAATACTAAATTCACTTTTATAACTTAAAATTATATCATTTTGTTTGTAATTTAAATATGACATTATATATGTATAGATTTTATATAAAGATTTTTAAACTTATAATAAATAAAAATCAAACTTATTAATAAAAAATCAAACTTATTAATAAAAAAACTATAAAAATGAATCTATTTCTAATAAAATATCTTGATTATATGTAATATTATTTGAATTAGTATTTAAAATATCAACTAATGTTTCTACTTTATTTATCCAACTAAATGGCATTGTTACTATTTCTGATTTCAATTCTTGACCAGATTCATAAACGTATTTTTCTACTATTAATGTTTTATATCCATCATCGCGTGTTATAATTTTAACAAAATTCGCTCTAAAATTAGTTTGTGTTTCTTGATTATGAAACAAATAACGATTACCTTTTATTAATTTAATATCCATAATTATAATTAAATTTAATTATAATTATTATATTATTCAATTTTTTATATTTTACCGTTACTAAAAACTTGATAATTCTTGATATTATTTAAAAATTATCAATTTTTATTTACCGATTAGAACGTTAAAGAATCGGTTGATTTAGACATAAGTCTAATTTATCTAGTTAATATTTTATTTTTATAAATATTTATAGATGCATTAATATCTCTATCAAGTAGTAAATTACAACAAGAACATTTAAATATTTTAGATGAACCTAAATTATCATTAATTTCTAAACAATTAGAACATGTTTTTGATGTTAAATATTCTGTTACTTCTGTTATTTTACATCCAAATTTAAATGCTCTTGATTTTAATTTTTCACGAAATCTGTAATGTGATAATGCCACAAGACGTCTTTTTGTTATTGCTTGTAAATTTCCAGTTAAATTTGAAATCATCTTTTTGATACTGATCTTCCCAATGATAATTTCTTTATATAAACTTAATAATATAGTACTTGTTTTATTATGTAAATCTTCTATTGAATTTTTTAATTTGTCTGAATATTTAGTAAATCCTTTTTCATATTTTCTTTTTGATAAATTGTTTGTATTATAATTACTTTTTATAGAATCCATTTTTTTATTATATTTATCAATTAAACTATTGTTATTTGTACCGATTTCAAATGATTCACCACGTGAATATGTTGTTATAAATGTACGTACACCTATATCAACTCCACATTTTTTATATTGATTAACTTCTTTTTTATCAATTTTATCATATGGAATTATTATATAAAATAAATTTTTAATTGTATCAAATTGTAATACTGAATTTTTTTTAATTAAATTTAACGGAGATGAACTTTTTATTTCTCCTAATTGCTTTATAAATATAGAATTTATTTTAGAACTAACACTTGCAGGTTCAACTATTAAATTTTTTCTTCGTCTATCTTTTAGTAAATTATTAATTGTAAATTTATCTAATTTATTATTATGATTAGACAAAGCTGATTTATACATAGTAACACAATGTTGAACAGCATAATCAGCTGTATGTTTATTTAAATTATTAATTTTACATATACATTTTAGTTCATTTTCTAATGTTTTTCTTAATTTATAAAAATTAACAATTTCTTTAATAGTTGTATCACTAATATTAGTTTTAATATAATCATTTGTCAAATTGTAAATATCAATACAATCATCTAACCATAATTTAATAAGTTGTTGTTGTTTATAATTAAGTTCTAATTTAATTTTATATGTATCAATATAAGCAGATTCAATAATTTTTTTCTTCCGTTTTTTCTTTTTATTATATGCTTTATTTTTCCTAATTTTAACATCAAACCAACCATGATTATATTTAGTATTAGCCGATTTTAGTAATGTTGGATATATATATTTCATTATTAATATATAATAATAATGAATCTTTATATAGTTTATAAATATTATAATTATAATTGTAAACTATATAAAGTTTTATTATCATTATAAATAATGAATATTACAGAAGAATTTGTAAAAGGAAAACGAGCAGCAGAAATTTTAGGAATTCACCAACGAACATTATATTTATGGGATGAGAAAGGTCTAATTGAAACAATTAGAACAACAGGAAACCAAAGACTTTATAACGTAAAAAAATATTTAGAGAAATATAAATGTGAAAAACAACTAATATGTGATGCAGGTCACACCAATCTCGATGATCTAGATAAAAAAAATGGTAAATTAAATATTTGTTATGTAAGAGTATCCTCTAATAATCAAAAAGAAGATTTAGATAGACAAAAACAATTATTACATGATAAATATCCAAAATATATAATTATAGAGGATATCGGTTCTGGATTAAATTTAAATAAAAGAGGTATAAAAAAAATAATAAAATTAGCAATATCAGGAAAAATAAACGAATTAGTAGTTGCATATCGTGACAGATTAACAAGATTTGGTTATGAACTGATTGAAGAGTTAATTCATGAATATTCTCATGGAAAAATAATAGTATTATATGAATCAGAAAAATTAGAACCAGAAGAAGAATTGGTTAAAGATATAATGTCAATAATGAACGTATATGTAGCAAAATTAAACGGACTAAAAAAATACAAGCTACAAAAAGAATAAAAAAATTGAAAGTTGATAATTATTATCAAGAATTATCAACTTTTATGCTACTAGTTGCAACCCTAAAATGATTTAGAATAAATTGTTTTTACTCTAAAATGATTTAGAATAAATTGTTTTTACTCTAAAATGATTTAGAATAAATTGTTTTACCAAGTGTCAAATTTTTCATTTGTATATTTAAAATCAGGATTATTATATAATTCTGTTTCTTCCTGATATCTTTTCATTGCACTATCAATATCTGTATTTCTTCCTTCAAGATTACTATTAACATTATGAACCTTAAAAGCTGTATCTAAACTAGTATATTTATCTGTTGCAACACCACCACCATCAATATATAAATTATCAAATGCAACATCTAAACTTGTATAATTATTATTAATAACTAAATCAGTTTGTGTATTTATTTGTATAATATCTAATTTTTTATTTTCAAATTTAGAATTAAAATCATCTCTATCCATAATTTCTTCTTTTGGGATTTCAAAAACTTGTTCTCTTTCTTTTAATATTTTATCATAATTTTTTTTAGTATCATTTTCTGAAAATGATGTAATATTATGTTTATTATTTAATTCATTTATTTTTTCATCAAATGTTTTTTGAGCATCTTCTTTAGGAATAACTGGTAAATTATCTAAATTTTTTTTAAAATTATTTTTTAAATCAAAATGGTCTTCTACTTTTTTAATTAAGTATTCATCATAATTTTTTCTTTGTTCTTTATTTGTTAAAATTGTATTTGCTTGTATAATATGTAAATAAATATCCTCTTCTGCTTCACTGTTTTTATCGGGATGAAAATTTAATATTAAATTTTTATAAGCTTTTCTGATTTTATTTTCTGAAGCATCTGGAGATATATTTAATATTTCATATAAATTAAATTTAAGGTTTTCGAAATTCATTATATATTAATATTAAAATATATTTTTTTAAACGATTATTTTCTAATAATTATAAATGAATAATCGCAAAAATAATGATAATAAATTAGAACAAAATAATAAATTAGAACAAAATAATAATGATAATAAATTAGAACAAATAACAGCATGTTTAATATTATCATCATTATTTGATATAATTGGATTTGGTAATGGTCAAGCTGAATTTAATTATAATTTAAATATTAATTTTAAAGAAAAAAAATATATTATGCTAGTTAATAATAATATATCAACTGATTATTTTTATAATGGAGGATATCAAAATTTAAATTATAATGAATTATTAGCAAGTGATGATACTATATTATTAATTGCTACAACTAAAGCATTAATTAATAATGGTGGAGAAGAAAATTATATTAAAGAATATTTAAATATATTAAATAAATATTATATTAAAGATAATGATAAACGTTATTTTGGTTATCAAACAATTGAATCATTAACATATCTTAATAAATTTACTAAATCAAATAAAAAAAATGAGTCATTTATAAAAAATATGACAGTTTCTAAAAAAATGGGTGGTAATGGGGCTGCTATTCGCACAGCTACTATAGGAATAAAATATTATAATAACATTAATAAAATTATTCAAGAATCATTAATTGCTAGTAGAATTACACATAATTATTATATTGGTTATTTAGGAGGAGTTGTATCAGCTATATTTACATCATGGGCTTATCAAAAAATAGACCCTTTGTTATGGATTAATAAATTAATTGAATTATATGAAAATAAAACTATTAATGAAAATATAAATTTAGATAATGACGCAGAAATAGATGATTATTTTTATAATTGGATAAAATATAAAGAAATTAGATTTGATAATTTAATAAAAACACATAATTTTATTCAAGCACTTAGTGCTTTTGATATAATAGCACAATTTAATCCAGAATATACCAGTAATAATTTTAGTTATAATCAAGTTGGTTCCAGTGGATTAGATTCTGTTATTTTTGCATATGATGCATTAATTATGTCATCTATTAAACCATATAATGGAAAATTTAATTTTGATTCATTAATATATTTTGGTTGTTTACATATAGGTGATTCTGATTCTACTGGAGCTATTTTAGGAGCTTGGTATGGAGCTTATAATGGTTTTAATAACATCGATAAATCTATTATTAATAAAATGGAATTTAGTCAAGAACTATTAGATATATCTAATAAATTATATAAAACAATTAAAGAATAATTTTATGTTATTATAAATGAATCCAAATAATAGTACAAATAATAGTACAAATAATAATTATAAAAAAAATAATAGTTATAAAAAACATAATAACTACAAATCAACCAATTATAATAATAAAAAATTAAAATATAATCAAAATAATAATCAAAACAATAATCTATATTATAATCCATATTATATTCCAACATATGACACATATTATAATCCAACATATGACCCATACTATAATCCAACATATGACCCATATTATATTCCAATATATGACCCATACTATATTCCAACATATGACACATATTATAATCCAACATATGACCCATATTATATTCCAATATATGACCCATATGCTAATCCACCAAATAATTTAAATATTAATCAACCATTTTTCCCTCCAAATAATTTAAATAATCCACCATTTTTCCCTCCAAATAATTTAAATAATAGTCAACCAACTAATTTACCAGATATATCACTAGTTGATTTATTAAATTCTTTAAAATCATCTGATGATAAAATAACTGTTGAAAAACCAGTGGTTAAAACACAAAAAAATATTGATTTTACAGATATTAAAATAGAATCTTTGGAAGATTTAGTTAAATTAATTGATAATAATAAATATGATTCACAATATGAATATAATATTGATTTAGAAGGATTAACAAAAATAAAAGATGATTTAATTCAATTAATTAATATGATTGGATTAAAAAAACTAAAAAAATCAATATTTGAACAAATATTATATTTTATTCAAAAGTTACAATCTGATGATTTTAAACATACAGTTTTATATGGCCCACCAGGAACAGGTAAAACAGAAGTTGCTAAAATATTAGGTAGAATTTATTCAAAAATTGGTATTTTATCAAAAAATATTTTTAAAAAAGTTTCTCGTTCTGATTTAGTTGCTGGATATTTAGGACAAACTGCTATTAAAACAAAAGATGTTATTAAACAATGTTTAGGTGGTGTTTTATTTATTGATGAAGCATATAGTTTAGGAACTGTTTCTAAAACAGATAGTTTTTCACGGGAATGTATTGATACAATATGTCATGAATCGAGTGAACATAAAAAAGATTTAATTATTATGATTGCAGGATATGAAAATGAATTAAAAGAATCATTTTTTGAATTAAATAAAGGTTTAGATTCTAGATTTATTTGGAGATTTGAATTTGAACCATATTCAGCATATGAATTATCAGAAATATTTTTATTAAAAATTAAAGAATCAGCTTGGAATATTGATATTGATACTAAAGAATTACAAAAATGGTTTGAAACTAATATAAATAGTTTTAAATTTTTTGGAAGAGATATTGAAGTATTATTTCTTAAAACAAAAATTGCACATTCTAGAAGAATTTTTGGATTAGATAAAGAATTTATAAAAAAAATTAATATGTTAGATTTAAATAATGGTTTTATTTTGTTTAAAGAAAGTATAAAAGAAAAAAAAAGTATTATTTCATCAATGTATTGCTAATAATAAATTATTAAGCAACAGTGTATTGTTAATAATAAATTAAGCAACAGTGTATTGTTAATAATAAATTAAACAATAGTGTATTGTTAATAATAAATTAAACAATAGTGTATTGTTAATAATAAATTAAGCAATAGTGTATTGCTAATAATAAATTATTAAATAATTTTAATATAGTATAAATTTATAATATATTACAATTATAATTTTATTTATAATAATTAATTAATTCTTAAAAAAGTTTTTAATCCATCTACTGTTCTAGGGCCATTATACATTTCTACACCAGAATCATTAACAACTAAAACAGTTGGATAACCTTCAATATTATAACGACTACATAATTCTGCATTAGAATCATTATCACATTTAACATCAATAGCAACAACACCGTCAGATTCTTTTAATGAATTACTGAATGTATTCCATACTGGTTGAAACATTTTAGAAAATCCACACCATTCAGTATTAAAATTATAAACAATTGTTTTTCCTTGTTCTTGATTTGTATTTACTTTTACTTTTTTAGTATTAACACTTTTAACTAAATCATCAACTGTTCTTGGTCCATCATATGTTGTATAATCTGTGTTTCTAACAATTATAACAGTTGGATAGGCTCTAATATTATATTTTTTACATAATTCTTGATTTGCATCATTTGTTTCATCATCACATTTAATATCAAATGTTTCAATATTATTATTTTTTACAGTATCACAAAATTGTTCCCAAACTGGTTGAAATTTTCTAGAATATCCACACCATGAAGTATTAAAATTATAAACAGTTACTGAATCAGTATCATTAGTATTATTATTAAAACCTTCTTTATTATCACTTGGTAAAATATTCATTAATCCTTTAAGATTTCTTTGACCTTCATAATGTTTAAAACTACCATCATCATTTACTATAATAACAGTTGGAAAACCTTCAATATTAAATTTTTGAACATAATCTAAAACTTCTTGTGTATTTTCATCACATTGAACTTTATTAATTTTAACATTTTGATTATTAGAAACTTTACTTTCAAATTCTTCAAAAATAGGTTTAAAAGATACACAGTGAGGACACCATGAAGCCCAGAAAAAATAAATAGTTGTTTGAGTGTTGGTAAACTTTTCATTACTTGAATTCTTTATATTAATTGCATCTGTTACATCATTATTATTAGTTGATTTGGTGGCATTTTCAATTTTTGCACCGCATGTACCATTGTCCATCAAAATTTCATTTAAAAAAACATGAATTAATATTACAACAAAAATTAAAATTAAAATGTTTTTTATAAATAAATAGTTATCTAATTTATAACTCATTAAATTATATTAGAAAAAATATAAAAATATTTAAGTTTTTTTTTTTCTAGATTATAATATAATAATTATGTCTTCAACTAACGATTCGTATTATGAAAAATTTATGGGCTTTTTCGGTGGAGCAAAAGATTTTCCTGCAGTTAAATTATACATTCATGCATTAAATAACATGAAAATGAAACCTGCTACTACTTTATGTGATACTTTTTTATGCAGATTATCAGGTAAACCTTATCCTAGTTCTGGATATAGAATTCCTTATGATATGTGTGTATTTATTCACCATATCTATAGAAATCTTCTTTCTTCCAGTAATGTTACCGCTAATAAAGCTCAAATGATAGAAGCTATTAGATATGTTGCTACTTTAGTTAATGGTACTGGTTATGATAAACAAGTAGGTGATAGACTTGCTCAAATTGTACAAGACCATGCCAGTTCTGTTATTTCAGATACTGCTGATATTACTTTAAACCCTGCTGATTGGGGTCGTGCCAATGATGTTACTATTAAATCAGCTAGTACTAATATCTATGATATTGAAGCATCAAAACAATTAAATAGTTTATTAAGTGATTTTGACGGTAAAATCTCTGATCCTGATTATCAAAGAATTTTAGCTAAAAAAGTATCATTATATAATTTATCATTATATGAAATGAAACAATTAGCTCTTGGACATGCTGCTACTTTAGCACCTTCTGGTAAAGGTTCTCCTGCTTCATACTGGGCACCTAAACCTTCTTCTTCCAGTAGTACTGTTGGATACTACAGAAAAGAAGCCGATCCCAGTAAATTATATAAACTTGTTAAAGATGCAAGCACTGGTGCTACTACTGAAACTGAAGTACAACCTGGTTCTAAATATCACACTGATATTATGTCTAAACCTGACACTTGTAATGATATTCATGGTGTAACTGCAAAAAATAATGCATCATGTACTAAATTCGTTTTAGATTGTTTAATGGGTGATAAAAAAGGTATGGATGATGCTGAATGTAAAAATGTATTAATAGATCCTTCATTTTGGTCTAACACTAAAAAAGAAGTTTTTGAAGATATGTTACCTGATGTTGCATGCAGTGTTTTAGATAGTTTTGGTTTCCAAAAAGTAAAAGTTACTAATGGAAAATATACCAATCTTAATGCTTATGAAGAAAAATCTGAATGGCTTGCTAGATTAAATAAAAATTATTCTTCTGATTATGATGCTATTAGTAAAAATGCTAACCTCATGACTTATTTAGATATGTTATTAAATAAAGTAAACGGTTCTCCTGCTATTTTAAATACTAACTATTATAATAAATCATCTGGTGTTAATACTTATAGATTTAACAACTCTCGTTTAAGTAAAATTGGTATCCAAGCTATTAATGCCGGTGTTAATCCTAATGCTGTTTCATTAAATAATATTGTTAATGTATTAGGTGCTAATATTAGTGCTACTAGACTTGCATTTGGTTTATCTCCTATTTTATTACCTATTGTTGCCATGAGAGGTGGTTCTGCTAATATTACTATTCAACAACGTGCTTCTCAATCATTACCTTCTCCTGATTGGGCTAATGCTGTTGGTAAAAATAGTGAAATATTAAGAAAAGCATTAGAACACTATACTTCTACTCTTGCCAGTGTTGACAAACAAATTGCTAAACCTGACTTAGATGCTTTAAATGCTCAACTTGATACTTTACAACAAACTGAAGAAAACTTAGTTAAAAATGTTTTACTTATGCACGAATATTTAAATATTATATTAAATTATAGTGATAAATATGATGAAGCTGCTAAAAATGAAGCTTTAATTAATATTGAAGCATTCGTTAAATCCAGTGGAAAAAGAGTTGATAAAATTGAAAAAGGTACTAATAACCTTGTTATTACTTTAAAAAAATTAAGTGATGCATTAGATATTACCGTCAATGGTAAATCTATATAAATAAAATTAAATAAATAAAATATTTTAATAATGTTTTTAAGTTTTTTATATAAAATATCTTAAAAACAATTTCTTTATAGTTTAATAATAATGGGAATAGGATTATTAAATTTAGTATCTATTGGTAAAGAAAATATATATTTATCAACAGAACCAGAAATTACATATTTTAAAATAGCATATAAACGCTATTCAAATTTTTCTACAGAAACAATTGCACAATACTTTAAAACTGTTCCTGATTTTGGAAGAAAAGTTACTGTTAATATATCTAAAACAGCTGATTTATTAGGACAAATATATTTATGGGTAAAATTACCTGATATTATAACTTCTAATCATTCAACATTACCAAATGGTATAAAAAAGTTTGCATGGAATAAAAAAATAGGATTAAGTATTATTCGTTATGTTGATTTAGAAATAAGTGGTATTTTAATTGAACGAAATTATGGTGATTGGTTAAATATTTGGTATGAATTAACAACTACTTTAGGTAAACAAACATCATTTACTAAAATGGTTGGTGATATTGACTTATTAACAGATTATACAAATGGTAAAAAATCTTATAGTTTAAATATACCATTAAATTTTTGGTTTTGTCAAGATAGTGGTTTGGCATTACCTTTAGTTTCTATGATTCATAATGATATTAAAATTCATGTTGAATTTAATGATTTTGACTTGTGTTTCAAACAATCACCAACACACTATATTAATGTAAATGATACAATCTGTTTATTTAAACCAAATGAAATTATTCAACAAACTTATAATTCTAATACTGTTTCTGGTAGATTTGTTTATTTTGATTTTGTTACACAAAATTTATATTATAATAAAATTAAAGGTGATTTTGTTATACCTACAAGTGTTAATCAAAAAATACCTATTATTGGTCAAGAATCATTATATGAAACTAATATTAATATTAATTCAGTTGTTGTTAAAGATGAATCATATTTTAGATTTAATAACCCTTCTATAATTGAATCATATTTATTAGTCAATTATATTTATTTAGATAATGACGAAAGATTTAAATTTTTAACAAAAACACATCAATATTTAATTCCAGTTGTACAAAATATTCCTGAACAAATTGCATATAGTACAAATATAGCATATAAAATACCATTTATTAATCCTAATAAAATTATATTTTGGAGATGTTGTTTATTATCTAATATTAATAATAATGACTCATTTAATTATACTATTAATAATGAACCCATTTGTGAAAAATCACAAATTATTTTAAACTCTGTTTCTAGAATTGGTTCTACTAATAATGAAGTTTATACTATCTTACAAAACCATATGAATAATTTTGTTTCATCACAAAATGGTATTAATATGTATTCATTTGCTTTAAATCCTATGGATTTTCAACCATCTGGAACATGTAATTTTTCACAAATTGATGATACATATTTACAATTAACATTAAATAAAAAAATTAATTATCAAAATCCAGTTAATATTAGAGCTTATGGTATTCAATATAATTTATTTAGAATAGCTGATGGACTTGGTGGTCTCGGTTATTTCTTATAAAACTTTTTTACTATTATATTTATAAAACTTTTTTACTATTATATTTATAAAACTTTTATGAATATAATACACTTTTTTTAATAATAAATATATAACTAATATAATTAATATAAATAATACAATTATATTAAATCCAACTAAGAGCACCCATCCCACTCATAATTCTTAATATTTGATATTCTTTAACAATAATTTTTAAATTATATGGTTCATTTAATACATTAGCATCAGATTCAATTTCAATAGATACATTTTCTAAATGATTAAAATTTAAATGACCACTAGGTTGATATTGTGTAGGATTTAATGAAAATGTTATAGCATAATAACCAGTTGGTACAGATGCTTGAAATTTATCATAAATACAACAATTTAAATAATTACTAGTACCTACTAGCTGTCTATCATTTACTTTTAATGTATAATTATTAATAGGACTAATTTCTTTATATTTTTCATTATTTTTATAAATTTTACTAAAATATATTGTTAATGCAACTAAATTATTATTATAATGTTTTTCTAATAAATATAATTCATATTTTAAATCAAATAATGATAAATATTTATTTGCTTTTATATTTGTTATTCTTGTACTATTATTTAATAAAATTTCTTTTGTTATTTTATCCATTATTGCAAAATCATTTGAATATGAAAAATCTGGATATACATTTGTAATAATATAATTATTATATAATTCTAACATTGATTTATAATATGATAAATTATTATCTTGTTCATAATATGTTGTTTTATATGATGTTTCATCTTTATGATATATAGGTTGTGATATAAATATTATATCTTTAATTAAATTACTAAATTTAATAGGAACTAATTGTGATTCTTTATAAATTAAGCTTGGTGAATATATTTTAAATCTTTCAATTAAATATTCATGTTGTGATGAACCAAATAATTTACGTTCATTTGTATCTAATAAAATAGAATCAATACATAATTCTAATTTAATTTGTGGTTTATCATTATATTTAACTTCTTGTTTAATAATTGAATCAAAAGAATTTAATTGATAATCTAATAATATTTCAGTATATGGAAGTGCAATTAATGGTAATGCCATTGTTGAATTATAATTAAACCAAAAATTTAATGGTAAAATAGTTTTCCATGATGTTGGTGTTTCTATTATTTTAATAATTTTATCTAATTGTAATTGTTTTTCTTTTGTTTGATATAAATGATAATAAATATTAAATGTTTCTGGTGTTAATGTTTCTATAATTTGATCACCCATTTTAAATGTTATATTTTTAAACCATTCAAATGGTGATTTAAATTCTGGTATTATTTTATTTGTTATTACATTCGTTGTTTTATCAACTTTTATTTTTAAGTTATCACATTGAACTAATTCATAATTATTATATTTATTATTTAATTTTATATTAACATTAGAACTTGCAATATAATATCTTGGATTAATAACTTGTGTTGAAAAATCTAATTCTAATACACTTGAATTCATAAATACATTAACTTCGTTTAATTTATCCTGAAAATAAAATAAACTATTTTGATAATTTTCTTGTTTATATTCAATACTAATAATATTAATATTATTAAGTTTATAAATTTCAGATAAATTTAGTAATTCATTAGAACTTATAATTATATTATAATCATCAAAAACATAAAATAATTTAACAGATTGATTTGTTCCACTTGATACTAATGATAATGATGTATTATTTATATCTTCTATTATATTATTTAATACTAATTTATATAAATATTTATAATTACTTTCACAATTAATATATAATTTAGGTGTATTCAAAAATTGATAATCATAATCTAAAATAATTTTAGTTTGTTGATTTAATTTTGGTTGATATATAACTGTATCACTATTATATTCTTGTTTAAAAATAATATCACCAATAATATTTTCATTATTTACATTTATTTTAATCATAGTATTTGTAACATAAATTGTATTAGTTGATATATCGTTAATATAATATTTATAGTTACTTGTAATTTTATAATCAAATTCATTTACATATTCTAATTTAAATTCTAAATTATTTGTATTTGGATTATAAATATAATCTGAAATTGTCCATGTATTTTCTAATTTAATACTTTTATTTTTTAAATCATCATTTGAATATAATGAATTTATTAAAAATTGATTACCTGTTATTGATTGACAAACTTCATCATCTAACCATAATTTAGAATTATTTATTATATTAAAATATTCACTAGTATTATATAAATATTTATCTATTTTCTCTATTTGTTTAATTTGAATTGGTACTGTTTCACCTATATTAATATAATGATTTATTGATGTAATATTTATAAAATTATTTAATATAACATAAAAATTAGTTTCATCATTAATTTGAATTTCTAATGGTGTAATTTCTTGATTATTTAATGTAAAATTAGTTGGAATAATATTTAATTTATTATTTACATACATATTATAATATTTAAATGGCTCTGATAAATTAAGTTGAATTATTTTTAATCCTGAATCTACTGCAGTATTTATATTTATTAAATTAATAATTTTAATATTTTCATCTAATAAAACTTCTCTTTCTATATGATAACCATCTACATTATCATATAATAAAATTAAGTAAGTATCATTAAATTTAATAAAAGTTTGATTTTCTATATAATTAAAATTATTTTGAAAAAATTCTAATTTATTACCATTTTGATTTTTTATACCTATATTATATTTAAATTCAACAACTTGATTTACTTGTAATGCAATTGGTGAAATAAAATTACTTAAATTACTTGAATTACTTGAATTATATAATAATAATGATTTATCAGCATAATCAAATGAATTAACAATATCAAAATCAAAATTATTATTTGAAATATCAAATTCTATATAATATAAATTTCCTAAATTAACACTTGATGTATTATATGTTGATATACCTTCTAATGAAAAATTAGTATTTGGGTTATAATCAGAATCTAAATAAAACTGAATTAAATTAGACCATGAGTCATAATCAATAAGTTGCTCAATATTTTTATTATAAAAATTAATTTTATATATTTTATCAGGTAAAATAGTATCAGATGATAAATTAATTTCATATGGGTATTTTCTTTCAGAAATAATATCATAATTATTTGTATATGTTTTATACATTCTAGTTACAGTATATAAATATGATTCATCTTCAGTCACATAATCAAGTAATTTAAAATCACTGGTAAAATTTAATATTCTATCTGTATTTTTTGTTGTAATATTATTTTGAATTGTTAATATTTTATTAAAATTTTGATTTATTTCTTTATGAATTTGTGAATAATTTATCCAAATATTATTTATAAATAATTTAGTAACATTTAAATAAGGTTGATAATTATCATCAATATAATTAATATCATTAATTACTTTAATAAATGAATTACTTATAGTTACTAATTTATATAATAAATCATTAATTTCAATACCATAATAACTAGTAATATTTAAATTATTTATTAAATTTGATATTTCATTATTAATTAAAGTATTATTTCTTTCAATTCTAGTTTTTGATACTAAATTATATTGATTATTTAAAACATATTGTCTTTTTTTGATATTATTTTCTTCATTATCAAATACTAAACAAAAACCATTAAATGTTACATCATTAAAATTAAAATCAATAAGAAATTGATTAATTTGTTTTATAGGATCTAACCAAAATGAATAATCATTTAACCAATTTTCTAAATGTAATATCAATTTATTAAAAATATTATTTTGTATTACAAGTTTTTCATATTCTCCTTCATTTGTATTTATAAAATTTAATAATTCTGTTAAATATGAATATTCTTCATTAGTCCAATACATTTCTTCATTATTAATAATATTAGAATTATAAATAATAGCTCCCTTTTTTAATAAATTATAAAAATCAAATGATAAAAGAGACCAGTAATTCCAAGTTTTTAATTCAGAAAAAATCATATATGGTTTTATATTAGAATCTATTTTAATTTTACTAATTATTTCAGGAATAGTTTTTGATAATTTTAGTTTATTAAAATAATTAATATTGGTTTGTTTATACATAAATAATTGTGTTTCTAAACTTTGAATAGCAGTATTAGTAAAAATATAAGATTTATTTTCAAATATATATGTTTCTATAATTTTTAATTTTGGACTTTCTATATAATATATATATGATGTATCTAATATAAGAGGTTGATTATTTAATGAATAAATAGAATATTTATAAGTTTCACCAACTATTTCTAAATTTAAAATTACTGGAATTATTATTTTTTCATCATAAATATTATCAATACTTAAAATATCTAATATAGAATCATCATTATGATTAACATATGTTGTGTTCCATGATTTTTCTTTTAATTCAAATGATTCTATCCAATTTTTTTGTTTAACATAAAATTTACTTATATTATTTCCTAAATATAATGAACTTGTTAAATAAAATTTATTATTTTCATTTACTAATAAATATGATTGATTACTTTTTTCTTCTAAATATATTGGTATTTTATTAAAGACATTTCCACCTTCTATTTCTATTTTAAATAAATTATTATTATAGATTGGTGTTCCTATTGTTTTTATAGGATATTCATACCATAATTCAATTTCATTAGTATTAATATCTAATAGTTCCAATTCTTTATAAAATAAAAATGGTAAAAAGTAAAAAAATCCAAAATTCCAATTTATATTAATTGGATAAATTTTATCAAAATAAAATTCAGAACTAGTATTTAAAATTGTTGTTAAAAATTTAATTTTTTTAGGATATGTTATTTTAACAACATGAACAAATCTATCATTTTTATAAACTTCTAAAACTAAATGATATGAGTCTATTTCAATATGATTATCACTATATGGTATATAATTTTGTGAAAAATTTAAATAATTTTCATTAAATGTATCATATGAATTAACTAATTGGTCATTTACAATATTATATGACTGATAATCAGATACATTTGAAATATTAGGCATTATTAAATTATCTAATTGTAATACTGAATAATAATTATATTTATATAAACATAATGGTGTAAAAATAACTGATACTACTCCTACTAATTCAGTAGGATTAATTAATTCAATAATAGATGTTGTATCTCTATATTTTATACTTTTAATATAATTTATGGTACTATTAATTTTAATTGGTTGATTCCAAAAAACATAATTATCTAAAACAACTGCATTATCTAAATCAATTGTAGTAGAATCAAGTATAATACTATTTATTTTAATTACATTATTATTTGATGGCACACCAGATGCTTTAATTTCTATTTCATTTGAAAAATATTGTTTATTATTATTAAAATTATATATTCTTGTTAATAAATGAAAATCTGATACTATTGAATAATTTTGAATTTGATTGTTTATTATAATATAATATTGATTATCAAATTCAACATATGTATTATCTTTAATATCAGTATTAGTTATATAAGATTGATTATCTATTTCTAACCAAATATTTTCAAATGGTTGATATGGATAATAAAAATCATAATTACCATCTTGTAATTGTAATAAATTATTATTATGATAAAAAAATATTTGATGGTCTTTAATATATTTTATTTTATAAATAGTATCATTATAAATAAGATTATCTAAAACATCAAGAACATCAAATCTATCCCAATAATAAAATTTAGAATTTGATACAATAATATTTACTATAATACCTTTTTTATTAAAACTAAAAATATCAGAATAATTAATATTATCTTGTTTAATTTTTAGTTCATTATTATATATATAATAATCACCAAATGATAATAAATGAGAATCAAGATTAAATATAAATGGTTCTGGTTCAAGTTTAGGTATTTTAAATGTTTCAGTATTATCTAAATTACCAATAGAATAATAACCATTAATACTAGTTGAAATAACTGTATTATCTGATAATAATTTTAAATCATAATATTTAGTTTTAGTATCTAATCCTAAAACAATAAACAAATTATTTTGTATTAATATAATTTCATTAATATCTAAATCAGTGTAATCATATTTTACTATTTTATTATTGTACAATACAAGATTATTATAATTATAGTTTAATGAACTTAATGAATAATATATATTAATAGTTTTTGTAGTATCTAATCCACCATCAATAAATAAACTATTATTTAATATAACAATATTATTTATTAAAAAGAATTTATCAGAATTAATAACCAATAAATATGATACATTATTTATTATTTCACTCATTTTTGTAGTTAAATATATATAGTTAGAATCAAAACTTGTGATTTCTGATTGTTTTACTAATTCTAATTTTGGTGTAATTTTTTTAGCTTTTGGATTATTATTAGTTCTAATATCTAATAATTCAGAATTTTTATAAATATTAGAAATATAATATTGAGAACCTACTATTCTATTTAAATAATTATAAAATATATTTGATATTTCAAGATAATGATTATTTAATGTTATTATATTAGGTAATGAACCTAAATAATTAATATTTGAATTTACTTGAAATAAAGTTTTATTTGTTTCATTTATATAAATTGGTTCACTAATATTAGAACTTGTATAATTAATAGTTTTATTAGTGATTAATAACCAAAAATAAACTGGATATTTTGAATTTACTAATAATTTAAATAAATAATATTTATCATAAACAATTCCTATTGTACTATTTAAACTAATTGATGTTAACAAGTTTTCATTTGTTGAAAATATACTTAATGATGGTGTTAATGTTTCAATACTAGTTATTGGTAAACTAAATATAATTTCTAAATTAACAAATGTATCATTAATTTCTGGTATACTATTTAAAATTATTAATGAATCTGTTGTTAATACATTATTTTTTTCATATTGAAAATTAAAAATAGGATAGTCTGTATCAATTTTATTTTTTAGTATAACTGGTCTAATAAAATTATCAAAACATAATTCAACTTTAAATTCGTCAGATTCTGATATTTTAATTGATGAAATATCATATGAATATATATTTAAATTTGAGTTATAAATTAAAGATTCTATTTTATATTCTGGTTTTAATTCATTAATTTGCCCATATATTTTATTTTCTAATAAATTATCTTTTAAACTAATATGTTTATGGTCTTGTACTAATGGTAAAATTGAATCAAAATATTTATTATCTAATAAATATATTTCATTAAAATCACCTAAAATATAATAATTTAAATTATCTAATTTGTCATCAATAAGTATATTATTATTAGGTGAATCAATATAAATATATCTATCTAATATTTTATAATATGAATATCCAATTAAATCATCAATTGAATTAAACATAATATAAATTTTATTTGACACTTTAGTAATTGTTCCAGATATAGAAATACTTATAAAATTAGGGTTTTTATTATTTAATAAAAACATATCATAATTATTACTTCCCAAATTATTTAATATTGTTAAATCATTAATAATATATTTATCTAATTTTATTAAACTATTATCTAATAATGTTATATTTTCAAAAGGAGTAAAATTAAACGGTTCTAATTTTGTAACTGTATAACTTTTAAGATTAACTGTAACAATATCAAGTACTGAATCAATATAAATAAAATTAAATATACTAATACGTTTAATTATTGGTTCAATTGTATTATTAACAATAAAATTATTAGTTAAATTTGTAATTGAATTATAATAATTAAATTCAAAGTATTCATTAATTTGTATATTACTTAAATTAATATAACTAAAGTTATCTACTGAATTAAAATTTTTATTAAATAAATCATTTATACTATTAATAGTAATAAATCCAATTAAATAATTAATATTAGTTATATCAAATTTAGTTTTTGATAATATTTCTATTTCATTATTATCATAATCAAATACTTCAAAATAATATATTAAATCATTAATATATAAACAATTACCTAAATCGCCAATATAAGTATTTGATAAATCTATTTTAATTTTAAGATAATATAATTTATCATATTTATTGAAATCAATATTTATATCAGTATCTACAATATTATAACCATAACTATTTTTATTAATTTGATTATTAATAATATTTTGAGTAACTGGATATATTTTATTATCATCTAATTTAATATAATTATATTGACTAATAATAACATTAGAATTTAATATAATATTACTTGAAGAATCTAAAAATATTGGTCCATAATAATTAAATTTATTAGTATCAAAAGTAATAATATCAACATCTGTTTTTTTATCATTATTTTTTATACCATCAACAAAATCTGCATAAAATGTATTACCAGTTTCATAATAATCAATATTAAATTTTTTGGAATTATTAGTATTATTAGTATCATTAATATATATTGATTTTAAATTAGTTGTATCTATTTCAAAAAGTGTTTTATATTTATACTGACTTTTATTAAAAAAAGTTTTTTCAATATTATAATTAATATCTGATAATGAAGAATAATTTTGGTCATATTGATTTTTATTTGTTATTAATAAATAATCTTGATTTTGTGTAATCCATGTTATTTGTTCTAAAAAAAATTCAGGTATTTGATTTAAATAAGTTTCTATATCTAATGATATTTTTCTAGAACCCATATATTGTACATAAGGTGTTGTATAAATAGTAACATTTAATGTTTGTATTTGAGAATTAGAAATTAAATCATCATTATTACCATAAATATCTAAACATAATTTATTATATTTTAAAAAATCATTATTTGAAAAATTAGATAAATTTACATTTTTAATAACCTGTTGACTTGTTGAACCAAAATAATCACTTGTATTAGTTAATAAATCAGAATTTAGAGAAACAAATTCGTTATTAGCAGTTTCTAACACATTAATTATATTAGAATATTGTGTATTATTAATATATAAACTATCAAATAAATTATACATATCAGATAAAATAGACTGAAATGTAATTCTATTTGATAAATTTTCTTTACAAAATGTTGGACTAATTTTTTTCTCAAAAAATTGATTTGAATTTAATGGAAATAATGAATTTAATTTAAAACTATCCACTAATATTTCAGTAGTTTCATTAATAATAAAAGGAGCATTATATAAATATATATATGGAAAATTATTATTTGATAATAAAATAAATGGAGTTTGTAAAAAATAATCCATTAAATCTGATGGTTTTGATGTATTATCAAAGTGATTAGCATAATTATATAAATTTGGTGTATATGAATTATTTATTTCTCTAATAATATAATTATTTGTTGGAATATCATCAATTACAATAAATTCTCCGTCACTATATTTTAATGGATAATATGTATTTTGATATACTAACCAATAAGTATTTTTTGGTTCATAATCCCAATCATTTCTATTAGGAATTGGAAATTTATTATTTTGTATTGTATTAGAATCTTTTGTACCAATATCTCTCATACCAATATTTAAAAATTCAATATTAATTTGAAGAATTTCTGATTTATTAAAACTGGTATTTTCATTAGTAATAATACTATAATATGTATTGTTATTTTCTATTTCAATATTAAATCTATATGTATTACTTGTTGTAATAACTGTTAATATTTTATTAAAATTTAAATAATTTGTTATTTGATTTGATATTCTAAATTGTAAATTATTAATATTAATAACTTTATCAGATAAAACTAAATTATCATTTGTTATTATATTATCTTCTTTTAAATATATATTTAATGTATTAATATTATCACTGTTATTAATAGAAAAATCAATTAATGGAACATTTAATGTATGATATTCTTCTAAAATAAATGATAAATTATTAAAATTAATAATATCATTCATATTTAATGTTAAAATAAAATTATTATTTGTAAAAGATACAACTTGATATTTAATATTATCATAATCAATAAAATATTTTGTATTTTCATCATAATTATTTAACCAATTATTAATAATAATTTTTGTACCTGATTGTGTAAATGTATTTATTGTATATTTTGTATTAATATTAGTTTTTACAAAAGTTTTAATAATATTTTCATCAAGACTAATAGGATTATTATCAACTGTTAAATTATTTCTTTGTATTGTATTTATTTTTAATTTAAAACTATTATATTGTTCAGTATTCATATTAATAGACCCAAATATAGAATAAGAATAAAACATATCAACAAAATATTTTTTTATTTGTGTTAATGTTAATAATTTGTACATATCAAAATTTGCATAAAATGTTAATTTTCTTTCTAAATCATATGAATCATATAAATCTGTATTAGATGTATTTTTTGTTTGAAATTGTTTATAATTTAAAAAATAGTAATTATTAATTTTATTTCTCCAATAAATTAAAAATATATATTCATCAAAATATAATAAACTAACTATTTTTTCAACTAATTTATAAGCAATAAATGGATATAAAACCATTAAATCAATTGGATAAATTGTTTTATTTTTTGTGATACTTGAAGAACTTAAAATTTCTGAATTTAATCTTATTAAATTATTATAACTATCTACTTGTTCATTAATTTTATTATTTAATAAATTTGTATTAGTATTTGAATTATAATCATCAAAATTAATTAGTTTTGTTGTATTATCATAAAAATTAATAAATGTGCTTAATACAATAAATAAATTTTTAGGATTTTTAATTTCTAAAAGATTAAACATTTGATTTATTTTGTTTTGTACTTGTGAATATTTTGATTTATATATTTCAAAAATTTGTAAATTATTATTTAATAAAATAGAATCCCAATGAGAATTTAAATTAGATTCAAATTCACTAAATGAATTTGTTGAATTTACTGTATAATTTAAATTAGGTTCATTAGCTGATAATAAAACATATTTTTTCCAAAATGTAAAAGTATTAAATTTATTTGGATATAGTTGTAATAATAAATTATAAATAAAAATTGGATTATAAAATAAACAATTAGTTTGATATAGTTTATAATTACTTATTTTATTATTAATACAATAATTATATACAATATCACAATCAAAACCATATCTAACACTAGGACTATTTTGTTTATAATCTAAATATTGTTTTACTTCATCACCAAATTCATAATATTCTTTATTTTTTCTTAAATTAGTATTTGTATTATAATTAGTATAAAATAAATCATTTACCTTATTATATAAATATTCAATATATGAATATTGTGTTATTAATTGATTTGAGTAAACAAAACTAGACGATGATTTTACATGATTTAATAAATAATCCTCAAAAAATGTATCTTCTTTTCTTAATAAATTAATTATTGAATTTAAATAAGTTTCATTTATATCTAAAAGTTTAAAAGAATTTGGTAAATCTTTTATTGTTATTATTGATGGTATTAGCTTAGATAAAACATCTAAATTATTTAAATATGTAATATTACTATTGTAATTAAATAATTTAAATATATACTCAGGAATTACCCAATAATAATTATCATAATTAAAAATATAAGAATTAATATTATTATATAATATACATAATTCATTAATATCATAATATGAATTACTTATATTATATGATACTGAAGAATTATACAATTCTATCTTAGGTATTGTTAAACTAAAATGTAACGATTGTAAAAGATCTCCTGTATTAGTAATTTTATATGAACCATTTGTATTAAAATTTTTTAGTCCTAAATTTTTTATATTTTGTTGGATTGCAAAATTAGTATGTTGTTTATATACCAACTTAAAAAATGTAACTTGAGGATTTTGTGTCAAAATCGCATCCTGAACTCCTCTAGTTATCAATTGTAATAATCCTCCTCCCATTACTATTAAAACAAAATAGAAATTTATCTTTATACTAAATAAAAATAAATAAAAAAAATAAATAAAAAATAAAAAATCTTGATTATATTAATGTCAAAATATTATATTAACGCAATAATATTAAATGGATGTGGTTATTCTAAAGCAGCTAATGAATTATTAGATAAATATTCTAATATTAAAAAAAAATATGTATTTGTAAATTATGAAGAAAAAGATAAATATAAAACAGACTTAATTCAAACATTCCCACAAATTTATTTAAAGAAAGAAAATTCTAACAACAATTTATTATTAGGTGGATATTCAGATTTACAAAATTTTATAAATACTTTTTATGGTAATTATGATGATAAAAAAATAAATGAATTTATGCAAAATAATTCTAGATGGAGTAAAAAAGGCACTTTACGATTGATTGAATTAATAAATAATAAAATAAATTAATTATTTAATATAATTGAATTTGATTTAAAAACACCAACTTCATTATAATCACAATTAAATACTTTACCTTTTTCTTTATTTTCATAGTAATAAATTACACCATTTATTTCTACTTTATCTAATAATTCTTCTGAATTATTATTATTTGTTACTGATACACTGTTTAAATTTTGTAATTCTTTAGATTTTAAATATTTTGATTTCAAATAATTTAAATCTATTTTTTCATTTTCTGCTATTTTTTGTAATAATTTAATTTTTTCTTCAATAATAATAGTTGAAGCTTCTTTCTTAATTTTTTTTTGATATAATTGAATCGACTCATTTAACGTTTCTATTTGTTTTAATAACTCGTTATCTAATGCAATAATCTCTTTTGATTTTTTCATAAAATAAAGAGCTATAATAGTTTAATATTAATTATTCAATTTTTATAAAAGTGAATGTGCATGAATCCAACAATAATTAATATTATTATTATCACAATATTGTATATTTCTATGACAAAAATTACATTTTAACTTGTTATTTTTTAAAGTATTTAATTTCTTTTTATAATTTAAAATACATATTGGTTTATTATTTTCATATTGATAAATCATATTATTAATATCATTTGTATTAATAATTGGTTTTAATTCTTTAGTATTAATGTTTTCTTTTAATGTTTTTATCTCGTAAATAATCTCCATGATATAGTATTCTTTTATTTATATAATTATTATTATTCAATTTTTTATTATAATTAATACTGTTTTTATTATAATTAATACTGTTTTTATTATAATTAATACTGTTTTTATTATTAATACTAGTTTTAGTATTAATAGTATATGATGTAAAAGATGTTGGACATGCTGATGCTGTAGATGCTGTTGTTAAACGGTGTTTTAAATTATGTACTGAATTTTGACGACAATATTCTTCTGTATTTTGACGATAATATTCTTTTGTATTTTGACTAGGATGTTCTTCTATATTATCAATACATGAACAATCTGTTATTTTATTGTTAAACCAATAATCACTGATGTTCTTATTGGACCAGTTAGTATATAAATTGTCAACAAGCATACATATATTATGTAAGTCATTGTTAAATTATTATATTATCAATTTTTTTAGTATGATTTATATTAAACTTATATAAACACAAATATTTTATTTATATTAAAATAATGTTTTTAGTTGATAAATATAATGATATTACAAATAGATACATATATAAAAATACAACAATTAATTCAATTTTAGATAGTTTTAATGCTCATAACAAAATATATAGAAATATTGATGAAATTATGTTAAAACCAGAAGAAGAATTTAATAATGTAGTTTGTGATTTAGAAACTGGGGTATTTAAATATGCTAATTTTCAACATTTAATAATATATGGTGCTTTAACAACAAATAAAGAATATTTAGTTAATTTAATATTAGAAAAAATATATGGAAAAAATAATATTGAATTAAAAGATGTAGAATATATTATAAATGGTTACGGAAACACTAAAACAAAAGTTAATATTAAACAATCAAAATATCATATTATTATTGAACCTAATTCAAATGGATTTGATAAATATTTAATTCAAGAAATTATTCAAGATTATGCAAAAACAGAATTATTAAATATTATGAAATATAAAAAATTATTTAAAATAGTTGTTATAAATAAATTAGATAATTTATCATATTATGCACAAGCATCATTAAGAAGAACTATGGAAAAATATTCAGACACATGTAAATTTATATTTATATGTGACCAATTATCAAAAATTATTGAACCTATTAGAAGTAGATGTATATTATTTAGAACAATACTACCAAAAAATGACCAAATTTTTGAATCATTATTAAAAATTTCTGAAGAAGAAAAATTAACCTTAAATTTTGATGATTATAATAATATAATAAAAAAATCAGATAATAAAATTAATCAATCAATATGGTTATTAGAATTATTAAATGTATATAATTTATCATATGATAAAAATTGGTCTAACTTAATAGATGATATTGTCCAGTTAATTATTAATAAAAAAAACTATTGTAATAAAAAATTCTTTGTTACTATTAAAAAAATACGTGAAATATTTTATAATTTATTTATTACAAATATACCAACACAAACAATTATTAGATTAATTATGAAAAAATTAATTGAAAATATTGATGATTTACAATTAAAAGTTAATGTAATTGAAATTACATCTATTTTTGAGTTAAGATTAGCACAAGGAACTAGACAAATAGTTCAATTTGAAGCTTATATAATTCGTATATTTTATTTATTTAATTTATATTCAAAAGGTGAATCATATAAATATAATTTAGACTTATTAGAAATATAATTGAAATATATTATAATTATTTTTTTCTATATTTTTGTAATGAGTATAAATTTACAAGAAAAAATTAATATATTATATGATTTTATTTATAACTATACTGATAAAAATTGTTTTAATATTGACACAATTAATATAAATAATATAAAAATTGATGATTATAAAATTGTAAATCCAAAATTATGTGAAAATATAATTGAACAATTATTATTAAATTCATCATTACAATATTTTACATCTGATAAAAAAAATATTATATTTAAAAGATTTAATGATCAAAATTGTTTATTAATTAAATTATCAGTTGATGACATTGAAAAACAAGATAACGACTCAAAAATATCATATATTTTAAGTGAATTAGTATTAAAAAATAAAACAAAACATATATTACTCCCTATTTTAAATTTAGAAATGGAAACAAATAAATTAAAACAATTTACTGATGTTAAATCTAATGACTTAATTAATAAATCTAAAAAATGTGCTGTTAAAATTAGAGAAGATTTTCATAAAATTAATACTTTACAAAATTATTTAGAAGAAAATACTAATGAAGATAATATTAGAATTATATTATGGCAAATTATTCATACATTATATGTAATACGTGAAAAATTCCCTAAATTTGTTCATAATAATTTAACTTTAGAAAACATATTAATTTATAAAAAACACATTTATGATACAAATATTGAATATAAATATGATAAAAATGTTAAAATAATTAACAATACTAATTTAGAAATTAAAATAACTAATTTTGAAAACAGTATAATTAATGGTGAAACTAATAATAAAGATTTAGAAACATTAGCTACTAGTATTTTAAAGTCTAATTTAAAAATAGACTCTGAAACTACAAAATTTTTAAATGAAATTCATAAAAATAATCTAAATAATATTATGAATAATAAATATTTTAATCAATTTACAAAATCAGATGAAAATTTATTAAAAGGAGGAAGAGTTATTGTACGTGATTTCTCAGTTAATAATATTAATAATAATAGTATATTTGGTGACCAAAAATTATTAAATAATCAAAATAATAATAATCAAAATAAAAATAATAATAATAATCAAAATAAAAATAATAATAATAATCAAAATAAAAGTGAAAAATTAGTTAGAAAAATTAAAAATATGAATGGTGGTGACCCTGTTTTAAAAGAAGAAAGAAATACACCTTATGTTTCTAATGATGAAAAAAATACAAAATTTAAAAAAAAATTTGAGAATCCTCCTCCAAAAGAACCACCTGTTTTATTAGAACAAAAAATATATGATACTCATCAACAAAAAAGCACACCCCCTCCATTACCACCTGCAACTATACCAGTATATGATAATAATGGTGGAGTTGTTGCTGGATTACCATATGTACCTTATTCTAATTACCCTAATCCTTATTATCAACAACCTCCTCAAAAAATATATAATGTTAGTATTGCTAATCCTATGGGAAATTATACTACTATAAATAGAGTTTTTGAAGATATTATTCCTGGTGACCCACAATTATCAACTTATAATTCATTATATGAAAGAACACAATTAATTAAATGGCTTAGAAATATGATGATTAATCAATATGATGGTGAAACTATTGATGGTGATTCATTATTATCTTATATGAAATTAGTTGACATTAATCCATTTACATTAGAAAAAAATCCATATAAAGATTTACCCCGTAATTTTTTAATTTATAGATCTGCTTATCCAATTAGATTAGATGATAAACTTAAATTACAAATTGCTAAAAACTCTACTGGTATTAATGTTAGATTATATAATTTAACATATGGTGAAGATAATGCTAATAAAATTAATAATAATATTAATAAATTTAAATTTAATGTATGGAGAGAATTAGAATATTATAATTATATTAAAAATAATATTATTCAAAATAAAATATCACAAAATTTTATTTCATCTGTATTATATAAAATTGATTCTAAATCAGATTATCAATGGACTGAACTATCTACTTCACAAAAAAATAAAAAAAATAATGATGATTGGATTAATGATTTACATAAAATACAATCAAATAGTAAATTAAATAGAGTTGTTAATAAAATTAATACTAATAATAATAAAAATATTAAAATTATTTATATTGATAATGAAACTTTAATTACTAATAAATTTTATAATGATTTAGTACTTGAATCAAATAATAATAAATTTTTAAATTTAGAATATATTGATATTACTAAAGGTACAACTATGTCAGTTTCTAAAGTTCCTTCTATTTATATAGAATATACTGATAATAATAATAATATTCAACAAGAAGAATATAATGGTGAACATAATAAAAATGAATTTATTAATTGGATTGATATTACTGTATATAATAATAATAAATTAGATATTACAACATCTACTAATAAAACATTAGTATTATTAACAGAATCACCTAATAATAATTTTTTAAAATGGCTTTCACCTATTTATCAAAGTTTAGGCTCTAGACAAAATATGATTTCTACTGGTTATCATCCACTAGAAGTATATAAATCTATTATATTTCAAATGATTTATATTTTTGCAGTATTACAAAAAGAATGTATTGATTTTGATGAATTATCATTAGAAAATAATTTTTATATTAAAGATTTAGAAATTGATAAAAATGTACAAACTTATTGGATATATAATATTGATTCTGTTGATTACTATGTACCAAACTATGGTTATTTAGTATTATTTGATTCTAAATACTCAAATATTGATAACCCTAATAAAAAATATAAAATTAATTCATCTAAAATATTCCCTACTGAAAATGATAGTATTTATACTTGTTCTACTGGTTTATGCACTAGTTGTTCTTCAACTAGTTGCACTAATTGTACATATAAATCTGAATTAACTAGAAAATTTAGTGAATTTATTAATCCTTTAACATTTGCAAATATAATTAAAACAAAATGTGGAATTAATTTAGATGATAATGTTATTAAATTATTAAAAGTTATACATAATGATATTAATAAAGAAATTTATAAAAAATTTATTAAATCTTTCCCTGAATATTTACATAATCGTATCGGTACAGTATTATTAAAAAGTGAAAAAGAATTAGTATCATCATTATGTAGACCTAATTATAATAATGCAAAAGGAAAACTTTTAATATGGGAAGAAAGAAATGACTTTTATAGATGGGTATTATATGACAGTGCTACTACCATTAGTGGACGTCATAAAGTATATTTATTTGATAATGTTACTAATAAACTTGTTGAACAAACTGTATTTAGTAGTGCATTATATGGATATCCTTCTGATGAAATATTATCCCCTAATCAAATTGGTGAAAATCAAATTATAGATGCATTTGTATTTGAAGCATAAAAAATTAAATAATAATTTATATTCTTATTTAATTATTTTACATATTTTTAAATTTATTATCTTTTGATAATGTTAATATTTTAGCTTTGTTTATTTTATTAACTTTTTTTTGAAATTTATATTCTAGTAGTAATACATTATTACCTGTTACTTTTAACACATTATTATTTAATGTTATATTTACATCAATTGTACTCATATCTTTTAATGCATTTTGTATTGGTTTATCTAATCTTGGATCATATTTATATAATAATTTACTATCAGATTTAAAAAATATTTGAGGTCTAGAAATTGATAAATTATGCATTTCATTATCAATATAAATTTCTAAATAAATTTGACAATATATAATTGATAATTTAAATTTAATTGAATTATTTTTAATAACTAAATTTTCATCATGTGTTAAATAATCTTTGACATTTAAATCAATATAATGTTTATTATTTTTTCTATAATTAAAAATTAATAACCATAATTTTTCTAAAAATAAACCATGATCTAAATTTTTACCATATAAAAAATTTTCACGAACGTCATAAATTAAAATTGACATTATATTATTATAAAAATCTACTGAATTCTCTCTTACAACTTCTTTATTTACACAAAATAATCCTGCATAGCAAATTGGTACCAGTTTTTTTAAATCTACATTTTTTAATCTAAAACGTTCAACATTAAATTTTAACATATTATCTACTTTATAGACTTCTTTATTTTTTACAATAAATCTATTATATGCATGTTCTAAATAATGATAAGGATATTGTGTTACATAATCATTATCTAAATATTCAACATGTACTTTACATCCATTTACTGATAAATTTTTAGTTTTTTCTAAAACTGGTTTAGGAGGATTTGAAAAATAAAATGGAGGTTCATCATCTGGCCAATAATAAGCAGACATTGGTTGAATTGGTTCAAAATATTTTGTACTTTTTAATAATTTTAAAAAATCAGGACTATGAAAAATACTATCACCTTGACAAAATACTGTTTTATCTGCTAATTTATCATAATTTTCAATTATATGATATAAATATGTATGACTTTCTCTTCCTATATTTGGTAATTTTGTTATAGTTGCTGATGATGGAATATTTTTAATATCATCTAAACCTTTATTATAAATTGTTATTTTATATTCTTTTGGAATTTTTTTTAACCATTCTAAATCTTCATTATATCTTGCTACTACTATTTCTAGTTTTGTCATTATATATATATATATATATATATTTTATTTATTTTAATAAAAAATTGAAATAAAAATTATATAAATTTAATCAATAAAAATTATGATATTTTATTCAGATGATATTAAAAATAATTATGAATCGTGTGAAAAATTTAAAAATGATACTGAAATGATATTTACATATTTTGCATATTCTGTTATTGGATTAGATTATATTAAAAATTTATTAGAATATGAAACTAATAAAATTGCTTTTTATTGTATAGATAATGATGAATTTAATATTCGAAATTGCCCATCATGTATGATATACGCTAAAAATGGGAATGATTATTATATTATGATAATTTGTACACTAAAAAAATTTAGAAATTTAGGATATGCAACTATGTTATTAAAAGGATTTATTGATAATATAAAACAAACTGGTCAATCTTGTAAAATAATTTTGAGTGCACTAGATGATGTTGTCTCTTATTATCAACATTTGGGTTTTGAAGCGGTTGATTATACCTTAGAAAATTATCCTTATTTATTACAATTTGAAAAATTTGATAGTGATAAAATGTATACTGTTATGGAATATGTTATAAAATAATAGTATACAATTTATAGAAAATACTATATTTATGTAAAAAACTTATTATAAAATAATATTCTTTTTTTTATTATCTCTATATTTTTTAATATATTCATTTTGTTGTTTATTATATTCTTTTTCTCCTAGTAATAATTTTAATTTTTCTTTAGATTTTTTTGTTCTGCTTGTAGATTTATTAATAATATATTCTTTAATTAAATTATTTTTTAATAAATGATTATATCTTTGTTCAGCCCATCTATTAATCCAATCAGTAAATATTTCATTAATTGATTTTAATTTTGGTATAGTAATTATTTTTTTTTTATTAGTTAAAAAGTCTTTTGATTCAGGATATACAAAACCAAAATATATTCCTTTTGGATTATCTTTCATAAATTCATCTTTTGGTAGGTCTAATTTTTGTAAAACTGAACTAATTATATATAATTTATTTTTATTCAAAATATTAATATTATGTTTTGATTTTAAATAATCTTGACATTTATGAATAAATTCATTTGGATATTTATAAACTGAATTTCCTTTAGTAAAACCAACAAATTTAATTTCTTTTAATCTGTCATATTGTATTGATTTACCATATAAACTAGTTGTTGTTATAGCCAATAATTCATGATTATAACGAGATTTAAATATATCTTGAACTTCTTGACTAAATACTAGTTTTGTTAATAATTTACCACCATTAAAATTAAAACCAAATGGTTGTAATGGTACACATGTACTAATATTCATTAAATAATTAATTTTCTTATCTTCTACTTTTTGTTTTGATGACCATCCTATAAAAGTGTCTCTTGCTTCTAGATTCATATAATCAGATGATAAACATAATATACCTAAATATTTATTAGTAACATCATCTTTTACTAATAATTCAAATCGTCGCCCAATATTTTGTGAATCGTGATGTTTTATTAATGATGAAACACTTTTTCTATAATAGTCCCAAATATCACGTAATTCAGATGTATTAACTAATTCCAAATTAATTTTAATATTTTTAACATCTTCTATTGTTCCATTCCAAACTCTATTTTGATAATATTCTTTTGAATGTAAAAAAGTTTCTTTAATTAATTTAATTTTTCCATTTAATATTTTATATAAATCTTCTTTTAATTCATCTTCAATATTATCTTTATTATTTACTATTTCAATAATTTTATTTTCTATAATATTTTTTTCTTCTTGTTTAATTTCTTTTTTTTGATATTGTATAATTTGTAAACATTTATTTAAAAAATCTTGTTTAGTATAATCATGTTTCATAATATTACATTGACCACAACATGGAACACAATTATTTAACTTATAACCTTTATTTGAATTAATACGATCAATACCACCTGCACCATATACATTATATCTATTACATAAACCACTAACGCCACAATAATTACATTTTTGTGAAATTATATTTATAAATTCTTCTTTTGTAATTTTAAATTTAAGATTTCTTTTTTCTGCAGATTTATTATATTCTGTATATGAACCAAATTTTGTATTTTCAAGTATATCTTCATATATATTTCCTTTATACAAATTATTATATGTAACAATATGTTCACATAATTTAATAAATGTTTCTTTATCTTTAATATGTTTCATAAAATTACACATTTCACAACATGGTACGATATTTGTTTCAATATAACCAATATTACTACATAATCTATCAATACCATTAATATTTTTTAGTTCCCCACAATAAAAACATTTTTTTGTAAATAATTCAATACATTGTTCTTTTGTAATTTCAAATATAATGTCTCTTTTTTTTGCTGAACTTTTATATTCAGTATATTTACTATCTATTACACTTCTTTCATTTCTATTTTTATTAGTATTATAATCTTTTTCATAACAAATAATACATTTATTATTTTTTATATCTTTAATATTAGCAATATTATTGCATTTAATACACATATTATTTTCTATATTAATTTGATTATTAATTTGATTATTAATTTGATTATTAATTTGATTATTTACTTGATTATTAATTTGATTATTAATTTGATTATTAATTTGATTATTAATTTGATTATTTACTTGATTATTAATTTGATTATTTACTTGATTATTAATTTGATTATTAATTTGATTATTAATTTGATTATTAATTTGATTATTAATTTGATTATTAATTTGATTATTAATTTGATTATTATAAGTTTCTGCATTATTTTTTTTTATTTCTCTTAATTGTTTTTCTTTAATATTTTCTTTATTTCTACATTCTTGACATTTTTTAAAATCATTATTTGTTTCTGTCCAACATCCTCTAATCCAATTTACACAAATTATTTTATTTTCATTTAATAATGTAATATATTTTTTATAAGATTGATGAAGTTCACAATAATTATCATTTTCTAATGCTTGATTACAACAATCAATACCTTTTTGTGTTTTTCCTTTACAAACATTAATTACTGTGTTTTCTTTTATTTTTATATTATTGTTTTTACTTCTTTCACGGCATTTTGAACATATTTTATATTCTGTATTATTATCTGCTGGCATCATATACATTTTACATGTTGAACACCTTTTTATATTTTTAATTTGAATTTCATCATATATACCATCGTATAATAAATGACGTTTACAATATAATTTATTAGGTAATGAAGCCCATGGACATGGGTCATTTTTTTGATTTGTGCATATACATTTTTGTTTATTCATACAATTAATATATAACTATTCTTTATGTAAGGAACTTTCAGTTTTTTTTATTTATATCTTTCATAAGATAAATAAAAAAAATAATAAGATGTTTTACGATGTAAAAACAACGTTTTTATTTTAAAATGCTTAATTGCTATAGGCGGCGCCTGCCATACCAGACATAACACGTAAAACATTGTAATTTACAGCATAGATTTTAAGAACGGAGTTGACACCAAGATGGGATTCTTTGTAACCAGCGGAAGCAGCATTGTTGTTTTCACCGCATCTAATTTGAAGGGTGGCATTATCAATTCTGGAGAAGTTGCAAGTTCCGGAAGGTTGGTGGTCTTCAGGTTTAAGAGCAAAACTGTATACGTTAATACCATCAGCAGGGGTATTAGAGAAGTGTTGCCAAGGTTGGACATAGTTGAAGTAAGCACCATCTCTTTCTTGGAATCTATCAGAACCATTGAGTTGGAGTTTAGCAGCAACAACGGGGTTATCAGTTCTATCAATGTTGTTACCATAGTTGAAGTGATCATAAACTTTGTATCCGTATTTAGTTAAAACTTTTTCTCCATCAGAATTAGGAGAAATATCAAAGGTAGAAGCAAGTTCACTTACAGTGGAAGATAAATGAGCCATAGTGAAAGCATTTTTAAGAAGAACAATGTTTTCAAGACTAGTTAAGCTAAGAGAAGTAGCAGAGAAATCACTTTGAATAAATTGAGCACTTACTAAAAGATCAACATCTTCAGAAGTAGAAGCAGGGGAACTAACTTCACCAGATTCAGAAGAATTAATAGTAATACCATTATCATCAACAGTAACACCTACTCTAGTAGCTAACCACATAACTTTGGCAAATCTTTCTCTGGCAGCTTCCCAATCTCCATTGGCAGCATAGGCAAGGTAAGAGTTACCAGATTGGAATTTGTCAAGGTGAGGAGCCCAAACAAGGTATTTACAAGGGTGATTGAAGTTAAGTCTGTATTTGTTGGTGGTGTTGTTAAGAGTTTCATCACCAGTGAATTGGAGTTGTTCAATTAAATATTCGTGAGAAGCTTGAGCAAATCTTTTTCTTTCTTCAGAATCAAGGTAAATGTAATCAATAATGAGTTGAGCATCATTGACAGATACAGCAGGAGCAGAAGAACCAGAAGCAACGTTAACACATTGAGATGCAGGTCTGAAATCAATGGTAAGTCTTACATCGTGGTATTGAAGAGCAATTAAAGGAAGAGCTAAGCCATTGTTTCTGTTGAACCAAAGTTGAAGAGGAACATATAAACTGTAAGCGGGTTTAGCTTCAGTGGAGATAGTAGTGAGTTCAGAAACATCACCAACCATTCTAGAGAAACCTCTTTCTTGGCCTACTTTGTGAGAAAGTTCGTACCAGATATTGAGCCAGTCACCGTATTGTTCATCAATTTTAGAACCTCCGATTTCAATTTTGTAGTGTTGAACAAGGGCAAGACCTACACGTCTAACATAACCCCATTCATTAGCACCAGCAGCTACAGCTTTAAGGGTAGCTTGTAAATACATGGGACCAATAAGATCACCAGATCTGTTAAGAGTGCAAGTAACAGTTCTTCCGAATTCAGCAGAACCAGTAAAGGTTTGAGGAATAGGTTCTACAGAGAAGTTAGTATGTCTTCTGTAGATAACTTTGAAAAAAGTAATTTGAGGGCTACCAGTAAGGTAAACATCTTGAGCACCATAGGCAACTAATTGCATTAATCCACCTCCCATTTCTATATATATTATGCCATAGAAAAAATTAAATATTTTTTAAATAATTTTTAAATAAAAAATCGCACATTCTAAATAAAAATTTTTAAACATTTTTATATATTTTTGTTAAAAACTTATTTTTTTATAAAAAAAATTCAAATTTTATTAAAAAATCTTGAAAATTTATGAAAAAAATCACTTTTTTTAACATTTTTTATATTATTTTTATTCATAAAAGTATATTAACTATATATTTTGATTAATTATACATATAAAATTGTTAATTATAAATATAATATTAATAATTATCTATACAAAATTATTAATAATATTTAAAGAATCTATATTAATTAATATTAATAATAATAATAATATAGTACAATGGCACCGAAGCAAAAAAATAATATTAAAAAACAACAATATATTGTACAAAATATAAAAGAATCCCAAACTCTTGATAAGAAACATAAAGAAATTATTAAAAATTTTCAAGAAAAAAAGAACAAAGAAGAAGAATTATTATATGAAATTAATAAAATAAATAATGACATGATTGAAATAGAAAAAAAAAAAGATTATTTTAATAATGATAATATTAATCAACGTGCTGAATTATTAAATCGTAAATCAGAATTAGAAAATGATATTAAAAATATTAATACTTGTTTTGATGAAATGGATTATTATGATAAAACTGGTGATTTAATTATTGAATATTATCAATTAAGAGATAATACTTCTGAAGTAAAAGAAACTAGAAATATTTTAGAATTTTTAGGAAAAAAAAAACAAGAACAACCTATTAACTCTAATAATACTAGTTCAAATAAAGCGGAAATATTTAATAAATATTGGCAACGTGTTGAAGGTATTAGAATTAATATTGATGATGGTTCTAAAAGAATTAAATATTGTAATGAATGTAATTTTGAAAAAATTTTTGATTTTGCAGAATCTGCATATATTTGTCAATATTGTGGTGATGTTGAAGAAGTTATTTTAGATGAAGATAGACAGATTAAAGATTACAGTCCTTATAAACGTATTAATCATTTTAGAGAATGGTTAAATCAATTTCAAGCAAAACAATCACCAGATATTCCTGAAGAAGTATTTAAAGATATTATTGATGAATTAAATAAAAATAGAATTACTGATTTATCTGTTTTAAATAGAACAAAAATGAAAGCAATGTTAAAAAAATTAAATTATAATAGTTATTATGAACATGTTCATTATATTATTAATAAATTATCTAACTTACCTCCACCTAAAATAACTCGTGATATGGAACGTATTTTCATTAAAATGTTTAATAAAATTGAAGCATTATGGCAACAATTTAAACCACCCGAACGTAAAAACTTTTTATCATATCCATATGTTTTATATAAATTTTGTGAATTACTTGAATTAGACCATTTATTACAATGTTTTCAATTACATAAAGCTCATGATAAATTAATGGAAAATGATGAAATTTGGGCTAAAATTTGTAATGTATTAAACTGGGAATTTATATCTTCTTTTAAATAAATTTTTATTAATTATTATTTATTATTAATAAAAATAATCTAATATTATATAATAAATGAATCATATATTATATAATATCGCTGTAATTATGTTATTAGTTGGAACAATATTATTAACTTCATACATTACAAAAGCATATAATAAACAAAATAATAATCAAAATACAACATGTAATTTAAATAATAATGAAAAAGAACCAACTGTTGATGAAGTATATAAAATGAGACCTAGTAATATTTATAAAGTTATGTTCAACGAACCTTCCATTTGGCAAGGATATCAAAGTTATTAAAATTCAATTAATTATTTATAAATAAAAATTATTTATAAATTAATAAAAATATTTTTACTATATTCTGATCCGGCTTTATTAATATAGTTTTTATACATGATTGAATAGATAATCCAATTTATTAAAAGTATATTAAAAGTATATAATAATATAATATTAATATTATTTATATAATGGATAATACTAAAAATAATATTAATAACTATAAATGTAATA